>Ga0209913_1000037_pt1 | contig 172845 bp, 151 predicted proteins | sample PersoiDNA2013203_FD_185805 | JGI IMG/M metagenome (GOLD analysis project Ga0209913, IMG submission 185805) | Permafrost soil microbial communities from the Arctic, to analyse light accelerated degradation of dissolved organic matter (DOM) -... | ecosystem: Environmental > Terrestrial > Soil >... | reverse complement strand
GAGTATGAAGCTTTTTCAGCATTTCGTCAACCTTCTTTTTTACCCGCTTCACTCGGCATTTGCATGCATCGTTCAGCGAGGGGGCGAATTATAGCCTTGGGCTGCGCGCCCCGCAAGGGCTATTTTGATGCCGCGGCCTCCCCTCGCCGCCCAGCAAGCCTTGTCTTCACTTCAAGCGCCTTTTTGTGCAGCCTGTCGCAATCGGCTGGCGCAGTTCGTGGTCTTTAGGCACAGTGGGAACATCAGACTCTGACGCTACTCAACAAGGGGTTAAACTTGCCCCCTGCGTCGATTAACTCTTGTACTTGAAAGTGCCCCCATGCTTCCGATTTCCAGCCTGCCCCAATTGTTGAAAACCATCCTCGCTTGGGTGCAACGGGCATTCGACGCGACGACAACCTGGGTTACCCAACTGTCTTGGTGGAAATTTTTCCTGTTCGCGGCGCTGGCCCTGATCGCCGGCTCCATTTTGCAAGATGAGCTGTTCTCGTCCAGCCCGGACGAAGAAGTGGTCATCAAGTCGCATAAACGCAGCAGCAAGGGCACGGGGGATACCAATATCCTGATCGACGATACGGGCATCCATTTCAATCCCCGCAATAGCAAGAACCGGCGCAGCAGCACGGCCGACGCGGCCAGCGATCCGGCCGATGCCGCCGAGGCGGACGCCCAAGCCAGTGCCGTACCGCCGGAGCCGCCTCAACCACCGGCCGCTCCCGCCAAACCCAGCTATCCCGTGACCACCAATGCTTCGGGGGAAGAGGTCCATATTGAATTGCCACCACAAATTGGCGAAGAGCTGTCGAATGCCATTGAAGAAGCGGTCGATGATGCTGCGGAGCAAAAAGTGTCGCGCTACCACCAGCAAGCCTCGACCTGGTTCAAGAGTTTTGTCTCGCTGCTCGTATTGGCCCTCTTCGCCATGAAAGCCCTGGTTGGCGGAAAGAAACGCGCCGAAGCGGAAACCGTCACGGCGAATGAGGCGGCCGAACGCGAGTCCATGCAGCGCCAGCTCAGCGAAGCAAAGATGCAGATGATGCAGGCGCAAGTCGAGCCGCACTTCCTGTTCAACACGCTCGCCTCCGTCGAACACCTGATCCAGGTTGATCCACCGCGCGCGGCCAAGATGCAGCGCAGCCTGATCCAGTATCTGCGCGCGGTGCTGCCGCAAATGCGCGACAACGCCCTGATTACCAACCTGGGCCGCGAAGCGGACATGGTGCAAGCGTACTTGAACCTGCTGAAAATGCGCATGGAAGAACGCCTGACCGTCGATTTCCAGATTCCCGATGGCCTGCGCAGTGCCGCGTTCCCGCCCATGATGCTGCAATCGATGGTGGAAAATGCCATCAAGCACGGACTGGAAGTCAAGCCGGAAGGCGGCACCCTGCGCATCGTGGCAGAAGTGGCGCACAGCAAGCTGCGCGTTATCGTCACCGATGACGGCCTGGGCTTTGGCGTGGTGCCCAGCGATGGCACGGGACTGGGTTTGCCCACCATCCGCGAACGCCTGAAGCTGCTGCATGGCGACCAGGGCAGCCTGACCATCACACCCAACCAGCCCAGCGGTGTCTGCGCCGTGATCGAAGTGCCATATCAGCTGTCTAAATAAGACAGTTGATAAAAACGCTAAATCATTGAATAATCAATCTTCGCCTGTTCACACTTGAGACCTATGCCTACCGCTATTATTGCCGACGACGAAAGACTGATGCGCGACCAGCTGCGCCTGCGCCTGGGCCAGGCCTGGCCCGAACTGGAAATCATCGGCGAAGCCAAGAATGGCGACGAAGCGATCGAACTGGTGGAGCAACTCAAGCCCGACTTTGCCTTCCTCGATATCCGCATGCCGGGCAAGACGGGGATGGAGGCGGCGCAAGTAATAGGCAGCAAGACGCATATCGTCTTTGTCACGGCCTACGACACCCACGCCGTCGAAGCCTTCGAACGGGGCGCCGTCGATTATGTGCTCAAGCCGCCCGAGCATGAGCGCTTGCTGGTGACGGTGGAGCGCCTGAAAACGCACTTGAACAAGCCTGCGCTGGACGTCAACAGCAGCGTTACGGCCATGCTGTCCCAGCTGGCGGAAAAAATCACGGCCAAACCCACCTATTTGCAATGGATACAGGCCAGCATCGGCCAGGACTTGCGCATGATCCCGGTGGAAGAAATTTTATTTTTCCGTTCGGACGAGAAATACACTTGCGTACAAACCGCCAAGTACGAGGCACTGATCCGCAAGCCCGTGCGCGATTTGGCCGACGAGCTTGATCCTGCGCTGTTCTGGCAAATCCACCGCGCTACCCTGGTCAACGTGAATGCCATCGAAGGCGTGACGCGCGACATCCGCGGCCGCCACCTGGTACTCATCAAAGGTAAATCCGACAAGCTCGAAGTGAGCCGCAGCTTCTTGCACCTGTTCAAGCAAATGTAAGTCGCTCGCCGCCGCCCGGCCATGCCGGCGCGGCGCCTTGATCTCTTCCTCCCCCCTTCCTGCGCCACATCAAGCCGCGCCGCCCCAGCAGGCATAGGCTACATGAAGTCCAACTCTCCATCGCTGTCTTGCCTGCCTTCGTACACGTTCGCAAGGAGAAGCCCATGCCCGACCGAGGCAGTCCCACACTGCTGCGCATCCTGCCGCTGGGCATGGCGGCGGCGCTATTGCTGTGCTTGTTTCCTCCGCTGAAAGCCCGCCGGCAACGGCAGGCGCGCGGGCAAGCCATCATCGACAGCGCCAGCGACGCCATCATCAGCATCGATAGCGGGCAATTCATTCTGCATGCGAACGCGGCGGCAGCCAGACTGTTCGACGACACGCCGGCCGGCATGCGCGGCATGCGCCTGGGCCACTATATCCTGCGCGACTTGCGCACCTTGGGCAGCCTCGGCCAGCAAGAGGGCGATCCTCCGTTTGACGACATCAGCCAGGAGCTGCGCCTGACGGGCCGGCGCGCCACCGACTACACCCTGATGGGACGGCGCAGCGATGGCGCCATGTTCTCCCTCGAAGGCTCGCTCTCGGCCATGCAAGAAGATGGCCATAGCGTATTTACCATTATCGTGCGCGATATCAGCGCACGCCAGCAGATGCATGCACAGCTGGCCCGTTCCTTTTTGCAATTGCGTGAATTGTCGAGCGCCCTGCAATCGATCCGCGAAGAAGAGCGCAAGCATATCGCGCGCGAACTGCATGATGACCTAGGGCAATTGCTAGCCACCTTGCGGGTCGACCTGACCCTGGTGCGCCAGCACTCGGACACCACCGTGCCCCTGCAAGCGCTGCTGCACAGCATGGACGGCTTGCTGGTGACGGCCATCACTTCGCTGCGGCGCATCGCCAGCAACCTGCGTCCGCGCGCGCTCGATGAAGGAGGCTTGTATTTCGCGCTGCAAAAATTGCGCCACGACTTCCTGATGCGCCGAGCCATCCATTTTGACTTGCTGGCCGACGAGGCCGACCTCGTGCTCGACGACGCGCGCAGCACGGCCATCTACCGCATCGTGCAAGAAGCGCTGACGAATATCGCGCGCCATGCCGAGGCCAGCCACATCACCATCGCCCTGCACCGCATCGATTCCTCGCTGGCGATCACCATTCAGGATGACGGCCGCGGCATCGCCGAACATGACCTGGAAAAAGCCACGGCCCTGGGACTACTGGGCATGCGCGAGCGGGTCTGGGGCTTGAACGGCAGCATCCATATCGGCACCGATAACGAACTGGGCGGCACCCGCATCGACATCTCGCTACCCATGCAGGCGGAAGTAATGGAAACAGCCACGTCATAACGAAAAAAGGCGCCCGCAGGCGCCTTTGTCGTGGCAAAGACTTTTGCTTAGAACTTGTGGGTCATACCCAGCTGATACATCGATTTTTCGCTGAACTGGTCGCGGCCAGCATAGCCGTACACGGCGGTACGCTTCGACAGCGGGTAGTCGTAGCCCAGGCCATAGGCCTTGGCCGTTTCCTTGCCGCTGACGGTCTTGCTGTCTTGCTTCTGCTTCACGTAGCTGACCTTGATGGCGCCGCCACCGATGTCATAGGCAAGACCCAGCAAGTAGCTCTTGAATTCGCCGGTAACAGCGGCATCGGTATCTGCTTTCGAGTAATCGACGGTGATTTTGGCAGGGCCAAATTTGTAACCGCCGCCGACGATCCACAGTTTCGGCTCAGCCGCTGCGTTGGCAGCGGACTGCACTTTCTTCTGGTAGCCGGCGTGTGCGCTCGCTGGACCCTGGTCATACGTGGCAACCACGCTAAAGCCCGAATCGGCATCCTTGATTTCGCTGGCGACGTATTGGCCGCTGACGACGAAACCGCTGAACGATGGGCTGTTGTAGGTCACGGCATTGCTGACGCGCGACGCGCCCACGACCGATGCGCTCGGGATGGCTTGCGGGCCATTGGGCGACTGACCACCGCGCATGACTGGCTCATTGATCTTGCCGATGACGCCGTAGGTGTTGAATGGATCGACGCGTGCCAGGGTACCGTCGATCAGGTCCTTGGTACGGCCCAGGTAGACGGTACCGAAGTCACCGGTCAGGCCAACCCATGCCTGGCGATCGAACAGGGTGTTGGCGGTCGCTTGCGCACCGGTGTCAGCCTTGAATTCGCTTTCCAGGTTGAAAACGGCTTTCAATCCGTTACCCAAATCTTCCGTGCCCTTGAAACCAATGCGCGATGCCTGATTTTCACGTTCCAGCAATGCAGCGCCCGTGGTCTTGGCAATACCCAGATCGACCACGCCGTAGACGGTAACGTTCGATTGTGCCTGCGCCGTAGCTGCTGCGAAGGTACCGATGATCAATGCTGCCAGAGTAATTTTTTTCACTTGAGATTCTCTACATTAAGTTGGACAAGTTGAGCTGCTGCTGAGCTGCTTAGCTGCTGAACCGAATCATGCCCACGAAATACTTCAACAATATGACATCGACAAGATGTTGTTTTTTGGCACAGCGCCGTATTACTTAAAAACAACAGACGAAAAAAAACCGCCCGCAGGCGGTTTATCTTGCCCTGCCGGCCTTACTTCAGGCGGCAGCTCAGCAGCCAGTAGTATTCCAGGCGCTTCATGCGGATTTCACGGGCCGAGTGGGCAAACTTCTTGCGCAGATGACTATCCGACGGGAAATTCTTCAGCACTTCATAGCGCTCGCCCGCATCCGTTGTGCGGAACTGGTGGGTATTGCCCAGCAAGTCAGTGCGCGCGATGACCGTGTTACTACCATCGACATAGGAATTGTCGATCAGCACCAGCAGGATGTCCTTGCCCAGCTTGTTGCGCAATTGCTTCAGGTATTTGTCCTGGTCTTCGCGCTTGACGTGCGACCACCAGAAACCGGCGAACACGGCCGTGAACTTGCCCAGCAGATCATCGGGCAAGTTGAAGGCGTCGAACTTGGCGAAGGTGACGTTGTCGGGCAAGCCGCGGGCCTGGGCCAGCGCCAGCATTTCATCGTTGATATCGGTGGCCAGCACGGACTCGGCCGACTCGGCGACCACTTCCGTCCAGTAGCCGGTACCGCAGGCCAGTTCCAGCACGGTATGGCCTTCAAGCACGTCGGCAACCTTGTCGCGCAACACTTCCAGGTCTTCCTGGCGTTCGGGCTTGTCATAGACGCGCTCGTACTGCTGCGCGATGGTGGCGTAATATTTGGCAAGCTGATCGGTAATCATTGTTTCTTCTCTTCTTAAATAATCTTGGCCAGGCACATCGCCCGGCCGACTTCATGCATTGTTATAGTTCGTAGTGCTCTTTATCACCGCTCATCGCCTGCTCAATGAGCTTGCGGTTCAGCGTCGGCGTCAGCAACTCGATAAAGGTATATATATAGCTGCGCAAATACGCGCCCTGCTTGACGGCCACGCGCGACACATTCATGCCGAACAGATGGCCGACAGGGATGGAGCGCAAGCCTTTGTCGCGTTCGGCATCAAAGGCCATACCCGCTATGATACCAATCCCCATGCCCAACTCGACATAAGTCTTGATGACGTCGGCATCGATGGCCTCCAGCAAGATGTCCGGCTTCAGGCCGCGCAGCACGAAAGCGTGGTCGATCTTGTTACGTCCGGCAAACGCGCTGTCATAGGTAATCAGGGGGAAAGCAGCGATTTCTTCCAGGGTTACGGACTTCGATTTGAGCAGCGGATGGTCGACCGGCACCACCACCACGTGCTCCCATTGATAGCAGGGCAAGGTAATCAAGCCATCGATCGCGGCGATCGATTCCGTGGCGATGGCAAGATCGGCCTGGTCGCGCTGCACCATCTCGGCGATCTGGCGTGGGTTGCCTTGCAGCAAAGATAAGCGTACCTTGGGGAACTTCAGCATGAAGGCTTGCACCACCTTGGGCAAGGTGTAGCGCGCCTGCGTATGCGTGGTGGCAATGGTAAAGCTGCCGCTGTCCTGCGCCGCGAACTCCTTGCCGATGCGCTTCATGCTGTCGATTTCCTGCATGATCAGCTCGACCGATTCCAGCACCAGGCGGCCCGGCTCCGTCAAGCCGCGGATGCGCTTGCCGTGGCGTGTAAAAATATCCACGCCCAGCTCTTCCTCCAGCTCGATGATGGCTTTCGATACGCCCGGTTGCGACGTAAACAAGGCCTTGGCGGCATCCGTCAGGTTATAGTTCTGACGGACCGCTTCGCGCACGAAGCGCAGTTGATGGAGATTCATTGCTGGTTTGCCCTAGATTGCCGTGATTTGCCGAGTTTCCGCCCCACCCATGATTTTACGTTCATGCATATACGCATATCGCATATAAGCAAATGCGTACTAAGTAGTTTGGAATAAACACTAAGTTTATTACTATTGCGGGTACTTTGGGGGTGCAAGCATGACTTTGTCTTATATAGTCTCAGGATTTGCCGTAGGATTACTCGTAGGAATGACCGGCGTGGGCGGCGGCTCGCTGATGACGCCGCTGTTAACCCTGCTGTTTGGCGTACCGCCGTCCGTAGCGGTGGGCACCGACCTCGCGTTCGCCTCGATCACCAAGAGCGCCGGCACCCTGACGCATCGCCTGCGTGGCACCATCCGCTGGGATATCGTCAAGCGCCTGTGCATCGGCGCCCTGCCTGCCGCCATCGTCGCCACCCTGGCGCTCAAATCATTCGGCACCCTGTCGCCGGAAATCGGCCAGATCATCCGTTACTCGATCGCCGCCTCCGTGCTGCTGACCGTCGTGGCGCTGATCTTCAAGGGCCGCATGCTGGCCTGGATCAACGCGCACCCTGAGAAACAATTACAAGGCAACAAGCTTGCCGCCGCAACCATCATCGCCGGCGCCGTGCTGGGCGTGCTGGTGACGGTCTCGTCGATCGGCGCCGGCGCCATCGGCGCCACCTTGCTGGTGATGCTGTATCCACGCATGAGTTCGGCCGAAGTGGCGGGCACCGATATCGCCTACGCCGTGCCCCTGACGGCCATCGCCGCCCTGGGCCACTGGTGGCTCGGCTCCATCCACTGGGAACTGCTGGCCTCGCTGCTGGTCGGCTCCCTGCCCGGCATCACGCTCGGCTCTTGGGTGGCCCGCTCCGTGCCGGAAAAGTTTTTAAGAGTGCTGCTGGCGATGACCTTGACCGGCGTGGCAATAAAGCTAATCTATTAAAGACAAGAGCAGTATCCAGAACATCATCCCAGGCAATCTTCCAGTACCCCGGCTTTTTTAGGAATTGATATGTACCATTACGATCAGTACGACCACCTCATCATCAAAGAGCGCATCGCCCAGTACCGAGACCAGGTTGCGCGCCGTATCGCCAATGAACTGACGGAAGAGGAATTCATCCCGCTGCGCCTGCAAAACGGCCTGTACATGCAACGCCACGCCTACATGCTGCGCATCGCCGTGCCGTACGGCTTGCTGTCGTCGACGCAAATGCGCATGTTCGCGCACATCGCGCGCAAGTATGACCGCGGCTACGGCCATTTCACCACGCGTCAGAACATCCAGTTCAACTGGATTGAGCTGGAACAGACTCCCGATATCCTGACCGACCTGGCTTCCGTGGAAATGCACGCGATCCAGACGTCCGGCAACTGTATCCGTAACACAACATCAGACCCGTACGCCGGTGTCGCCGCCGATGAAATCATCGATCCGCGCCCGTACGCGGAAGTGTTGCGCCAGTGGAGCACCTTCCACCCCGAGTTCATCGCCCTGCCGCGTAAATTCAAGGTCGCCATCAATGGCGCCGAGCAAGACCGCGCCGCCATCGCCGTGCACGACATCGGCTTGACGGCCGTGCGCAACGCCACTGGCGAGGTGGGTTTCAAGGTAATGGCGGGCGGCGGCATGGGCCGCACGCCGATTCTGGGCAGCGTCGTGCGCGACTTTTTACCGTGGCAACATTTGCTGACGTATATCCAGGCCATCATGCGCGTGTACAACCTGCACGGCCGCCGCGACAACAAATACAAGGCGCGCATCAAGATTCTGTTGAAGGCCATCGGCGTGGAAGAATTCACGCGCCAGGTGGAAGCGGAGTGGGTCGATTTGAAGGATGGCCCGGAAACATTGACGACCGAGGAAATGCAGCGCGTGGCGGACTTTTTCAATCCACCCGCTTACCTTGCCCTGCCGGAACTCGACTACAAGGCCGAACACGCGGACAACAAGGCGTATGTGAACTGGCTGGCGCGCAACGTCAAGCCACACCAGCGCCCCGGCTATGTGGCCGTGGTGCTGTCGCTCAAAAAAACGGGCGTGCCACCGGGCGACGCGACGGCCGAGCAGATCGACTTCGCGGCCGATCTCTCCGACCGCTACAGCTTTGGCGAACTGCGCGTGACGCATGAGCAAAACCTGGTGCTGGCCGACGTGGAGCAATCGAAACTGTTCAAGCTGTGGCAGGAAGCCAAGGCGCACGGCCTGGCCACGCCGAACATCGGCTTGCTGACCGACATGATCTGCTGCCCCGGCGGCGATTTCTGCTCGCTGGCGAACGCCAAGTCGCTGCCGATCGCGGCCGCCATCGCGGAACGCTTCGACAGCATCGACTTCCAGCACGACATCGGCGAGATCGAACTGAATATTTCCGGCTGCATCAATGCCTGCGGCCACCATCACGTGGGCAGCATCGGCATCCTCGGCGTCGACAAGGATGGTAGCGAATGGTATCAAGTGTCGATCGGCGGCGCGCAAGGCAACCACGCCGCCATCGGCAAGATCATCGGACCATCGTTCTCTTCCCTGCAGATGCCTGAAGTCATCGGCCGCCTGCTGCACGTCTACGTGCGCGACCGCCACGAAGGCGAGCGCTTCGTCGATACGGCCCAGCGCCTGGGCCTGGCGCCGTTCAAGGAACATGTCTATGCAACGCCGATCACGGTCGGCAACCTGGTGGGAGAAGACGAATATGTTTGAAGTACGCGAAGAAATCATCAAGAACGCCGCCGTGGTGCCAAATACCTGGGGCTTGCTGCGCCTCGATGAGACCGACACGCCGGAAACGGTGCTCGTGCCTGCCGGCAAGGTCATCGTACCGCTGCCCGTGTGGCAAGCCCAGCGCGACACCCTGGCCGCGCGCCTGCCCGACATCGGCGTCTGGCTGGCCAGCGACGAGCGCCCGGAAGAACTGGCCGCCGACGTGGCGCAACTGCCCGTCATCGGCGTGGACTTCCCGAAATTCACGGATGGCCGCGGCTATTCCATCGCCTTCAACTTGCGCGCCCGCCTGGGTTTCCAGGGAGAATTGCGCGCCATCGGCGACGTGCTGCGCGACCAGCTGTTTTCCATGCACAGGGTCGGCTTTGACGCGTATGCGACGCGCCCGGACCGCAGCATCCATGACGCTTTAAAAGGATTGTCGGTCTTTTCGGAAACCTACCAGGCCTCGTGGGATCAGAAATCGCCGCTGTTCCGCCGCCACCAGCGCGAAGGCCAGAATCCTGACCTCGACAACGCGGCCGGCATCTGAGGACCAATCATGAGTAATCTGACTTCTTTGATTGACGCCACCGAGCAAACGCTGACACGCATCGCGGCGGAGTTTTCGCCGGCCGTGTTCGCGTCCAGCCTGGCAGCCGAAGACATGGTGCTGACCGACATGATTCTCAAGGCAAAGCTGCCAATCGGCATCTTTTCCCTGGAAACAGGCCGGCTGCACCAGGAAACCCTGGCCGTGCTCGACAAGGTCAAGGCCCGCTACGATCACGACATCACCGTGTACCGCCCGCAGCCGGAAGCGGTGGCCGCCTATGTGGAACAGAATGGCTTGAACGCGTTTTACAACAGCGTCGAGATGCGCCGCGAATGCTGCCGCATCCGCAAGGTCGAGCCGCTGGGCCGTGCCCTGGCCGGCAACAAGGCCTGGATCACGGGCCAGCGCCGCGCCCAGTCCACCACGCGCGCCGAGCTGCACGTGCAGGAAGACGATCCGGCGCACGCGATGACGAAATTTAATCCGCTGGCCGACTGGTCCGAGCAGGATGTGTGGGACTATATCCGTGCCAACGACGTGCCCTACAACGCGCTGCACGACCAGGGCTACCCGTCGATCGGCTGCGAACCGTGCACGCGGGCCGTGCAGCCGGGCGAAGATGTGCGCGCCGGACGCTGGTGGTGGGAAAACCCGGATTCAAAGGAATGCGGCCTGCACATGGTGGACGGCAAATTGATACGCATCAAATCCGTGGCAGCCTGAACAGACACAACAGACTCAGCAGAACAAGAAAGCACCCATATGAGCAATATTTTGAACCAGCGTCACCTCGACAGCCTTGAATCGGAAGCCATTCACATTCTGCGCGAAGTGGCGGCCGAATCGGCCAATCCCGCGCTGCTGTTTTCCGGCGGCAAGGATTCCGTCGTCCTGCTGCGTTTGGCCGAAAAAGCCTTCCGCCCAGGCAAGTTTCCATTCCCCCTCGTGCATATCGACACGGGCCACAACTTCCCGGAAGTCATCACCTTCCGCGACAAGAAAGTGGCGGAACTGGGCGAACGCCTGATCGTCGGCTCCGTGGAAGATTCGATCCAGCGCGGCACCGTGCGCCTGCGTAACCCGGCCACGGATTCGCGCAATGCGGCGCAAGCCGTGACCTTGCTGGAAACGATTGCCGAACATAAATTTGACGCCTGCATCGGCGGCGCGCGCCGCGATGAAGAAAAGGCCCGCGCCAAGGAACGCATCTTCTCGTTCCGCGACGAATTCGGCGCCTGGGACCCGAAAGCCCAGCGTCCCGAGCTGTGGGACCTGTATAACACCCGCGTGCATCCCGGTGAGAACATGCGCGTCTTCCCCATCTCGAACTGGACCGAACTGGACGTGTGGCAATACATCGCCCGCGAAAAGCTGGAATTGCCGCCGATCTACTTTGCGCACGAGCGCCAGGTGATCCCACGCAACGGCTTGCTGGTACCGCTGACGGATCTGACGCCGCCGCGCGAAGGCGAAACGGTGGAAACGCAAGTCGTGCGCTTCCGCACGGTGGGCGATATCTCGTGCACCTGCCCCGTCTCGTCCGACGCGGCCACGGTCGACGCCATCATCGCCGAGACGGCAATCACGCAAATCACGGAACGGGGCGCCACGCGCATGGATGACCAGACTTCCGAAGCCTCGATGGAAAAACGCAAGAAAGCAGGGTATTTCTAATGAACGCAGCAATCTCCAACACCACTCTCACCGATAGCGTTGAACGCGGCATGCTGCGCTTCATCACGGCCGGTTCCGTCGATGACGGCAAGAGCACCCTGATCGGTCGTTTGCTGTTCGACAGCAAGGGCATCTTCGCCGACCAGCTCGACGCCATGTCGCGCTCCAAGCACAAGCGCACGGTGGGCGACACGGTCGACCTGTCGCTGCTGACGGACGGCCTGGAAGCGGAACGCGAGCAAGGCATCACCATCGACGTGGCCTACCGTTATTTCGCCACGCCGAAACGCAAATTCATCATCGCCGACACGCCGGGCCATGAACAGTACACGCGCAACATGGTCACGGGGGCGTCCACGGCCGACGCCGTCATCATCCTGATCGACGTGTCGAAAGTCAAACTCGGCGACGATGGCAGCGTGGAATTGCTGATCCAGACCAAGCGCCATTCGACGATTGCCCATTTGCTGCAGATCGAGCACGTGGTCGTCGCCGTCAACAAGATGGACCTCGTCGACTACGATGAAACGGTGTACAACCGCATCGTCGCTGCCTACCGCACATTCGCCCAGTCGCTGGGTCTGAAGGACATCACGCCGATTCCATTGTCGGCCTTGACCGGCGACAACGTCGTCGAACGCGGCGACAAGCTGGGCTGGTACACGGGCCCGACCCTGATCGAGCTGCTTGAATCGCTGTCCGTCTACGACGAATCGCACGACACGCCATTCCGTTTCCCGGTGCAACTGGTGGCGCGCCACAATGGCCACGAAGCGAACGACTTCCGCGGCTACATGGGCCGCATCGAGGCGGGCAAGGTCAGCATCGGCGACACCCTGGTGGTGCAGCCGTCCGGCCAGACGGCAACCGTCAAAGATATCGTCACGCTGGACGGCTCGCTGCCAACGGCCGTGGTGGGCCAGTCGGTGACGCTGCTGCTCAATGAGTACCTCGATATTTCGCGCGGTGACTTGCTCGCCAGCGTTGATCGCCCCGCCACCCTGCTGAAACAGGTGGTCGCCGACGTGTGCTGGCTGTCCGAAGACGCGCTGGACCTGCGCCGCAAGTACTGGATCAAGCACGGCACGAAACAGACGGCGGCAAAAGTGACGGCGATCGAATCGATCCTCGACATCAATACGCAGCAGCGCCATCCTGCCGAAGGCTTGAAGCTGAACGATATTGCGCGCATCAGCCTGAACGTGCAACAGGCGCTGGCGGCCGACGCGTATGCCGATATCCGCGCCACCGGTGCGTTTATCCTGATCGATGAAGTGACGCACCAAACGGTCGCGGCCGGCATGGTTCGGCTGTAAGCCGCGTTTCGACCAAGAAAGGCAGCCACATGAACAGCTCCCCATCCCTCCCCGGCAAGGTCTATTTGATCGGTGCCGGCCCCGGCGCGCAAGATTTGATGACCTTGCGCGGTGCGCGCCTGCTGGCGCAAGCAGACGTCGTGCTGCACGACGCGCTGGTGACAAGCGAGATGCTGGAGCTGTGCCCGCAGGCGCAAAAGATTCTGGTCGGCAAGCGCTGCGGCCAGTTGTCGACGGCACAAGCCTTCATCAACAAGCAACTGGTCGACAACGCGCGCAAGCACGCTATCGTGGTGCGGCTGAAAGGCGGCGACCCCATGCTGTTCGGCCGTGCCGACGAAGAGCTGCGGGCACTGGAAGAAGCGGGCATCGCTGTCGAAGTGGTGCCCGGCATTACCACGGCCCTGGCGGCCGCCGCCACCACCTTGCAACCGCTGACCAAGCGGGGCGTCTCGCGCAGCGTGGCCTTCTTTACCTCCAGCACGGCGCCGGGCGAACCGGAGCAGACGCGCATTCCCGACTGCGATACCTTGGTGCAATACATGGGCGGACGCGAAGCCATCGCCACGGCGCAGCGCCTGCTGGCCCAGGGCCGGCGCGTTGACACGCCCGTGGTGGTGATTGAAAACTGCAGCCGCCCGGACCAGCGCATCGTGCGCCTGACGCTGAGCGCCCTGGCGCATGGCCTGGGCGACACCCACGGTCCCGTGCTGGTGATGCTGGGTGATGCTATGGCTACGCGCGCGCACCAGGCCATCGAAGATGAGGCTGCTGTTTTGGCGCGCCATGCCTGAATAAATACACTATATTTTACCGACTTTAAAGTCAGTAACCGACGGCTTCAAAAGAAACATGATACGATGCTCACGCATCTTTTCTCGAGAAGTTATTGCGTAACAGCAATGAAATCCCCGCCACACCCCGCCATAGCGCTTGCTGTGTTGCCTCCCTGTTGACGGGAACCGCGCAGCAGTCTCCCCGAAAAAAGCTGCGCCCGCAGGCTGCAATACCGCCGCCGCGCAACTTTAGCCGTCACGATCAACACATGAATTTCACTTCCATGCGCGAAGCCCTGACTTCGCTCAGCCGCAGCAATGTCGGCATCGCCAGCGCAATACTCCTGAGCATGGCAGCCTCCATCGCCCTGTGGACGGTGTTTCCAGATATCGACGATGAAAACCATTTATTGGAATGGCTGCAGGCGCTGTTCCTGGCCCTGGCCTGTACGGTGCACGGCATGCGCGCATGGCAAGAGCCTGACCGCCAGTCCCTGCGTTTCCTCATGCATGCGGGCTTGTCAGCCCTGCTGTTCGGCTTCCTGCTGCGCGAACTCGATATCGACCAGTTCGGTGCGCCCCCCGCCTGGGCACAGCTTGAAAAAGCCCTGCGCGTGGTGGAATTGCTGATCCTGATACGCCTGCTGATCTTTTTCGCGCCACGTGCGCGCAAAGTGTTTGCCCTGGCGCCGCAGATTTTCAGCATGCGCATCACCATCCTGACGGCCATCGGCGGCTTGCTGATGGTCGCCGGCTGGCCATTCGACAAGAAGGTATTTCACGGCATGCCGGACGCTTATGCGCTGCTGGGCGAGGAAGTCTTCGAACTGGGCGCCTATTTGCTGCTGTTCCTCGCGTCGCTGTCCGACACCACGGCCGCCGCCCGCATCAGCCTGGCGCCCCGGAAGACAGCGGCTTAACCGTCTTCAAGTTTCAAAGGAAGATGGCAGCGGCAGCAGCCGCTGCAAGGTCGCGGCCACGCGCAGCAGGCGCGGATCGTCATCTTCGGCCTCGTCGCAGGTATCGTTGATGCAGAAAAACGGCAAACGGCCGAAACGCGCCGCCAGCTGCTCCAGCTGCTGCGGCGCATCCACATCGCCGCTGGCAATATGCAGCGGGTCAAGCATGCGCGAGCGCGCCACGCCCTGATGCACCATCCAGCGCGGCACCAGGTCGGGCAGCAATGCCGGCACCTGCCAGGAACGGAACACCGTCGCGCGCACGCCGGCAAACATGGCCGGCGCCAGCCCTTCCAGTGCATGCAGCGCGCTTTTCAGCATGGGCCGCGGCGCATGCGCATACAGGTGCGGTTCATGCCGGTAATCGGCGTACTGCGCCGACAGCCATTGCCGCGACAGGGTAGCGCAATTGACGGGCGCCGCCACGTCGGCGCGCAATCCCTGCAAATCGGGCTGCAGCGCGCTCTCCGTAAATACATTCAAACGCCCCTCCCCTTCCTCCCCGAACCAGAATGCGGGCTCGAACGGCGCGCCAAAAAATACGTCGTCGTTCAAGTACAGGAAGCGTTCGGACAAGCCGGGAATATGGTGCAGGTACGATTCGATATGGCCGGAGTCGAACACGGGCAGGGAGGCGCCGGGCATCAGGCTGGCATGGTCGATCACCGTCAGGCGCGGTGAGGCACGCAGCCAGTGGGGCACTTGCCGGTCCGTCAGCAGGTAGATGTGTCCGTGGCCGGGGAAGAAGCGCTCGAGCGCGCGCAAGTTGTAGCGCAGTTCGCCGTTGTCGCGGTAGCGCCCCGCCACGTTGCCATGCAGGGCCAACTGGCCGGGATGCGCCTGCGCCCAGGCGGCATAGGCGTGCCGCTTGCGCGTGCGCCATGCGGGATCGGTGCCGTCAACCCACAGGTAGACGATGTCGATGCCGTTCAAGGCAGGGGGCTGGAGCCTGGCGCCGCCACGCAGTAATCGGCGATGGCGGCCAGTACGCTGGCGTTCTCGCCCACCGCCTCGACCACCTTCAGGCGCAGTGCCGGATGCTGCTGGCGCAGTTCTTCCAGCAACAGCGGCAAGTCGCGCAGCACATGCCCGCCCTGCCCCAGGAACACGGGCACCACGGTGACGTCCAGGGTGGCGCCGGCGGGCAGCTCGGCCAGCAGGGTCGCCACCAGTTCGGGCAAGCGCGGCGTCATCAGCTCCAGGAAGGCCAGGTGCACGCTGGTGCCGGGCATGCGCGCCTGGCTCAGATCGCGCAGTCGCTCGAAGGGCGCGGCCCACGATGCGGCGCGCGCGCCATGGGCAAACAAGATCAGTGCCTGTTGCACGTTCGTCTCCATCAATGCCGCTCCACCCACCACAGGGCGCCCAGCGCCAGCAGCAGATACAGGGTGCTCGGTGCCACCGCCGTCAGGAAGGCCGGCCAGGTGCTGAGCAGCCCAAGATGCGAAAACAAGGTGTTGACCAGCATGAAGCTCACGCCGATCATGATGCCGATGAAGATCTTCAGGCTGATGCCGCCGCTGCGCGTGTGCATGTAGGCGAACGGCAGCGCCAGCGCCATCAGCACGAAAATGGCCAGCGGATCGATCAGCTTTTTCCAGAAGGCGATGCGGAAGCGTTCCGTTTCCTGCTTGTTCTCGGCCAGGTGGCGCGTGTACACGGCCAGTTCGCTGGCCGACATGCGCTCGGGATCGGAAGCCGATACCGTCAGGATCTTCGGCGTCACTTCCGACGTCATGTCCTTGCTGGCGCTCTGCACCGTGCGCACCAGGCTCGTTTCCTGCCCGTAGTAGTTCGTCAGCTTCGGTTCGAAGCCGGGCGAGGTCGCCGCGCTGTTCGAGAACGAGGTTTCCGTCACATCGGTCAGGCGCCAGATATTATTGCCCTGATACGTCGCCCCCTTGGCCACGGTCAGGGTGCGCAAACGCATATCGGTATCAAATTCATACAGCTTGACGTTTTTCAGTTGGCCGTCCGGACGCGCTTCGCCCACATTGAAAAAGCGCGAACCGGTGACGGTGCCCGTCAGGCCGTCGCTCTTGACCATGTCCTTGGTCCACAGGCCCGAGCGAAACTCGCTCGACACGGCCGCGCCGCGCGACGTCAGCTTGAGGCGTTCGGCCAGCGGCTCGGTGCGCGGCGTGATCAGCTCACCAAAGATGAAGGTAATGACCACGAAGACGATACCGATGCGGAACAGGAAACCGGCCGCCATCGCCGTCGACATGCTCGAAGCGCGCATGATGGTAAATTCGGAGCTGGCCGCAAGCTGCGCCATCGTGTAGATCGTGCCGATCAGTGCCGCAATCGGCATCACCTCGTACACATGCCCCGGCACCAGCACCAGCACATACAGGAAGGCATACTGGATGGTGTAGCCGTTGCGGCCAACCTTCGGCAGTTCGCCAGTCAGGTCGATGAAGGCTTGCAGTGCCAGGAAGGCCAGCAGCACGAACAGCACCGCCTGGAATATCGAGACCGCAAAATAGCGCTGTAAAATCTTCATTTCGATACCGCTTTACTTGGTTTGCCGGCGCGGCGCGCGCGCTTGAAGGACGCCAGCAGGACCAGCGGATGATAGCGGTGATTCACATTCAAACGCCATGCAAACAGCGCCACCACGGCCAGTGCCGCCAGCAGGTGCAGCGGCCACCAGGCCAGGCCGAATGTCAGGCGCCCCTGTTTCACGCTCGCTTCGACGACCTTGATAAGGTTGCTGTACGTAAAGAAAATCAGCAGGGCCACGATCAGGTTGGCCGAACTGCCGGCGCGCGGATTGACAAAGCCCAGCGGAATGGCCAGCAGGATCAGCATCAGGCCGATCATGGGCGCACTGACGCGCCACAGCAATTCGGCCATGGTGTAGGGATTCGGCTCGGCGATGAGCGCCATGGTGCTCATGGCGCGCACGCCCAGTTCCGCGCCCAGTTCCTGCTGCTTGCTCTCGATGCGCATGATGTACTGCTCGAATTCCATGGTCTGGAAGTCCGCCTGCGTCGGCACGCCCTGGTAGCGGCGGCCGCTCTTGAGCACCAGGAAGCGTTCACCCTTGGCGTCGGTATTGATCACGCCTTCCTTGGCGACGACGACGACGGCGCTGCCTTTTTCATCGACGGTATTGACGAAGACGTTCTGCACCACGTTCTTCTCGCCGCTGACGCCCTCGACGAAAAAGATGCGGTTGCTGCCGGCCGATTCGCGGAACTGGCCCGGCGTGACTTTCTGCAGGTCTTCGCGCTTTTCAAAGCGCGCCACATATTCATCGCTTTTCTTTTGCGCCCACGGCGTGGCGTACAAGCTCAGGACGCCGGTGGCCAGCACTAGCGGCAGGCCGAAGCTGAGCACGGGCCAGATCCAGCGCGACAGACTCAGGCCGGAGGCGAACCACACCACCATTTCCGACTCCTTGTAGCTGCGCGTGACGACCATCAGCACTGAAATGAAACCGGTAAGGATAATGATGGTGGGCAGCTGCATCAGGGCGGAAAAAAACATCAGCGACATGACGTCGGCCGACGCAATCTTGCCGCCCGCCGCCTTGCCGAGAATACCGATCAGCATCCAGGTGAGCAGGATGCTGAATAAAACAGTGAAGGTGGCCCCGGCGGCACTAGCCAATTCACGTCGAAGGGCGCGTTGAAAGATCATTCGGAGTTTATAATTCGGGTCAGTTAGTTGAGTAACACGTTACTAGTAAATGAAAACGGAGAACCAAATGGACTTTAGCATAAAAGCATTCGATACCAAGAGCACCCTCGGCACGGCCAAAAGCGGATGCATCGCGGTTGCGGTATTCGAAAACAAAAAACTGTCGCCAGCGGCAAAATCGCTGGACAGCAAGGGTGCGATTTCGGCTGCGCTGAAGTCCGGCGACATCAGCGGCAAGCCAGGCAGCACCTTGCTGCTGCGCGCAGTCGATGGCGTCGTCGCCGAACGTGTTCTGCTGGTAGGCATGGGCAGCGATGAAACTGTCAGCGAAAAAAGCTTCGCGACCGGTGTACAAGCGGCCCTCAAGGCTTTCGGCTCGCTGGGCGCTGCGGACGCCATTATCGCATTACCGCTGACGGAAGTGAAAGAGCGCGACGTAAATTGGGCAATCCGTTGCGTGGTGCAAGCCGCCCACGACAGCGAATACCGCTGCGACTCGCAAAAAAGCAAAAAAGATCCGGCGCCAGCAGGCGTGCGCAAGATCGCCCTGGCGGCTCCGGCAACGGCAGCCACGCGCGGCGCGCTGGCGCAAGCCATCGCCATCGCCAACGGTTCCGACCTGACGCGCAAGCTGGGCGACCTGCCTGCCAACGTCGCCAATCCAACCTACCTGGCCAACACGGCCAAGCAGCTGGCCAAGGATTACAAGTTTGAAGTCGAAGTACTGGACCGCAAGCAGCTCGAAGCGCTGAAAATGGGCAGCTTCCTGTCCGTCACCAACGGCAGCGAACAGCCGCCAAAATTCATCGTTCTGAAGCACATGGGCGGCAAAGCCAAGGATGCACCAGTGGTCCTGGTCGGCAAGGGCATCACCTTCGACACGGGCGGCATTTCGATCAAGGCCGGTCCTGGCATGGATGAAATGAAGTACGACATGTGCGGCGCCGCCTCGGTACTGGGCACCTTCCGCGCCATCGGCGAAATGAACCTGAAGCTGAACGTCATCGGCGTCATCGCCGCGTGCGAAAACATGCCGTCTGGCCGCGCCACCAAGCCGGGCGACATCGTCACCTCGATGAATGGACTGACCATCGAAGTGCTCAATACCGACGCCGAAGGCCGTCTGGTGCTGTGCGACGCGCTGACCTACGCCGAACGCTTCAAGCCGGCAGCCGTGGTCGACATCGCCACCCTGACGGGCGCTTGCGTCGTCGCTCTGGGCCACCACAACAGCGGCCTGTTTACGCGCAGCGACGCAGCGCATGACCTGCTGGCCAATGAACTGCTGGCAGCGGGTAAACAATCGAGCGACACGGCATGGCGCATGCCGATCGAAGAAGCCTACAACGAGCAGCTGAAGTCGAACTTCGCCGACCTGGCCAACATCGGCACGCCAGGCGGCGGCTCGGTGACGGCAGCGGCGTTCCTGGAAAACTTCACCAAGAAGTACACCTGGGCGCATCTGGACATCGCCGGCACGGCATGGAAATCGGGCGGCGCAAAAGGCGCGACCGGCCGTCCAGTGCCCCTGCTGACCACGTTCCTCATCAACCGCGTCTAAGTTGACGCCTTGCCGGTAGCGCCCTGCGCTATCGGCGTCGCGAAACAGCCGCCACGGTCACTGACCTGGCGGCTTTTTTATGTGTCAGTGAATCAGTAGACGACGGGATTGGGCAAAGGCGACGGCGCCACCTTCGGCTGCACTACCGTTTCCGGCACGGCAGCCGCGGGCGGCGGCACGAAAATCGGCGCGGACGGCGGCGCCAGGCGCGCGGGGTCTTGCATGACGATGGTCAGAATCGATGGATAGTCAAAGCCGGCGCCCGTGTTACGGTCAACGAAATAACCGACGCCCAGGGTCAGGATGACATTGCCCCAGACGCTGGCATTGAGCTTGGGGTCGATATGGTCGTCCGTGGCGATGGCGGGCGAACCGTGCTTGCGGCAATCGACCTTCAGAGGCTCCCGGCTCTTGCGGATGGTAATGCGCCCGGGGGTGGTGACGAACCACTTGCCCACGTCGTTGCTGAGGATACAGCCGGCGCCATTGAGCTCGCGGTTGTCCTGGATGGTTTGCACCAGCACCATCTGCTCGGTATTGCCGGTCAAGGTGGCACAGCCGCCCAGAGCGAACAGCAGCGCCCCGGCGGCAAAGGTGGCAAGGGGGGCAGACAGCGTCACACGCATGGCTGGCTCGCTTAACGGACGGGAATCGGCTGGTCGCCGGGCACGGCGACGGCGGTGACGCTGTTTTTCGGGCTGCCCTCGATCAGGCGGTCGGAATACACGAGGTAGACCAGCGCATTGCGCTTGCTGTCGACCATGCGCACCACGCGCACATGCTTGAAGAAGATCGAGGCACGCTCGGTAAACACTTCTTCCTGGCGCGGCAGCTTGCCTTTGAATTGGAGCGGTCCCACCTGGCGGCAGGCGACAGCCGCATCGGCCTTGTCCTCGGCCAGGCCGACGGCGCCCTTGATGCCACCGGTCTTGGCGCGCGACAGATAGCAGCTGACGCCAGCGACACGGGGATCGTCGTAGGCTTCGACGACGATCTTGTGGTCAGGGCCGATCAGTTTGAACACCGTGTCGACCGAACCGATGGTTTCGGCATGCGCCGCGGTGCAGGCAAAGCCCAGCACCAAAGCGGCAGGCAGCAATTTACGCATGAAGATAATCCCGGGCACGCACGCAGGCGGCCATCAGTTGATGGGAGCGAAACGCTGGACCATGACGCCTTCGACTTCGATCAGTTGAAAAAACACGTCTTTCGGCCGGGTCCAGATGGAGCCGTCCGCAGCGCGATACACGATCATCGGCGTCAGATCCGCTTCCAGCGTGGCTTCGCACACCAGTTCATAAATGCCGCCCTTGTAGTGTCGATAACGCATCGCCGTCCCCTCAAGCCGTTGAATCTTCGCTCTTGTCGTCGGCCAGTGCCTTCTGCTTCATCTTCAGGCCCTGGATCACTTTGAGTATGCCTTCCATGCCGGCAGCGCCATCGGCGCCGCTGAAGGCGTCGAGCACTTCATTGAGCACCTTGTTGCGCACGGTCGCCTCATCGGAGGACATTTCCAGCGCGCGCTGGGCTTTCGCCGCCTTTTCGGCCGCGCTCACGCGCGGCTTGGCCGCCGTCTTGCCATGCGTCAGAGCTGCCTGCCAGATAACCCAGCGGCGCTGGGTTTCGAAAATCAGGTACTCTTCCGGTTTGTCTTCTCTTCGCCGCACAATGTGGCCGTCACGCTGCGCCCACGCTTCAAATGCAGTTCGCATTTTCTTCCTTTGCAAATGCTACGCGCAAGTCTCACTATTAAAACTGCAACATTTCAAAATAGTACCATCTATTGATGTCGTAAAACAGTCTCATAGATATAGTACTGCAATTTATATAACAAGTCTGGCGGCGCCGAAAACGGAATTGACGCTCCGCCCCGGCACAGTGGTCATGTAATCGGAATAGCAATTACAACTAATTACAACTGCTTCCTGTTCGGTTCTCAACTTGGCTGTAACAAAGCCATGTGACACAGTTGTTACATTGTGCCATTTTAGTAGTTTTTATCGCGTTTCAGCGAGAAACTTTACACCTTTGTCGCGTTAAACGGCGAGACGCAGCCTGCCACGCCAGCCACTTATGCCAAATCAAACATAGGGGTTGATCAATCATACACAAAAACATAATATTCATGCGCCACGATTGGCTAAATATAAATACTTTATTGACACTCTTTTTTCCTGTGGGAAAATAACGTGCTTGCGCGACAAGCGACGGGCAGCACGCCGGCGACACGCATGCGGTAAGATTCGCGCTTATCGATACCTATTCAAGCAAGGATTTTTCCCATGAAACTCGCCACCTGGAACGTCAACTCACTCAAAGTGCGCCTGCCGCAAGTGCTGCAGTGGCTGACCGACAATCCGGTCGACATACTCTGCTTGCAAGAGACCAAGCTCACGGATGACAAGTTCCCCGTCGCCGAGATCGAGGCGGCCGGTTACCAGGTGGTCTTCAGCGGCCAGAAAACCTACAACGGCGTGGCCATCCTGTCGAAGCTGCCGATCACCGACGTGGCGAAGAACAATCCCCGCTATGAAGATGCGCAGCAGCGCATCCTGGCCGCGACGATCGGTGGCGTGCGCGTCGTCTGCGCCTACGTGCCGAACGGCCAGAGCGTCGACTCGGACAAATACGAGTACAAACTGGGCTGGCTGGCCGCCCTGCACGACTGGCTGGCCGAAGAAGCGCAGCAGCACCCGCAGCTGGCCGTCGTGGGCGACTACAATATCGCCCCCGACGACCGCGACGTGCACGACCCTGTCGCCTGGGCCGGCCAGGTGCTGGTCTCGGACAAGGAACGCGCCGCCCTGCAGCGCCTGTTCGACATCGGCCTGACGGACGCCTTCCGCCTGTTCGAGCAGGCGGAAAAATCGTTCAGCTGGTGGGACTACCGCCAGCTGGGCTTCCGCCTGAACAAGGGCCTGCGCATCGACCATATTTTGCTTTCGCCCGCCCTGGCTGGCCGCTGCACGGCGTGCGTGATCGACCGCGTGCCCCGCAAGTGGGAACAGCCGTCCGACCACGCGCCCGTCGTCGCCACCATCGACTAATCATTCAAGAACGCCTCACAGAAGCATCGCAGGCTACCTATACCGACGCGCAGCAGCTTATGTCACGCGTTCCAATAGCACCTGCGCATTCGCTGCAGGTACCGGCGCGGAAAACAGATAGCCCTGCGCATAGCGGCAGCCGTTCGCCTGCAGCAGGGCGAACTGCTCTTCCGTCTCCACGCCCTCGGCCACGGTCGACAATTGCAGGCTGTCGGCCAGCGCGATAATGGCCGCCACGATGGCGCGGTCTTCCGCGCTGTGTTCCAGGTCCTTGATGAAGGCACGGTCGATCTTGACCTTTTTCACGGGGAAGCGCTTCAGGTAGGCCAGGCTGGAATAGCCGGTGCCGAAATCGTCGATCGACAGGCGCAGGCCCATGCCATTGATCTGCCGCAAAATCTCCAGCGTATGCTCGCCGTGCTGCATCAGCGCCGTCTCGGTGATCTCGAATTCCAGCAGCGACGGATCGATGCCCGTTTCCCGCACCACGTCGCCGATGGCCGCCACCAGGCCCTTGTGCATGAACTGGCGCGGCGACAAATTCACCGCCAGGGGCACGGGCTGCAAGCCCTGGCGCTGCCAGGCCATGCTTTGCTCGCACGCCTGGCGCATGACCCATTCGCCCACCGGCACGATCAAGCCGTTTTCCTCCATGATGGGGATGAAGCGGTCAGGCAGCACCAGGCCATGGCCGGGACGGCGCCAGCGCAGCAGCACTTCCATGCCATGCAGGCGGCGCGTGGCGATATCGATGATGGGCTGGTAAAACAGTTCGAACTGCTGCAGCGCCAGCGCCGTGCGCAAGCTGCTTTCCAGGTCGAAGTGCAGGGCCGCCGCCTGGTTCATCGTCTGCGTGAAGAACTGGTAATTATTGCGGCCATTGCCCTTGGCGTGGTACATGGCCGCATCGGCATGGCGCATCAGGGCGTCGACATCGCCGCCATCGTCCGGATACACGCAGATGCCGATCGATGGCGTCACGTGCAGCACATGGCTATCGATTGGAAAAGCCGGCGTCAGTGCCTCGATGACCTTCTCGGCCACGCGCGCCGCCTCGTCGGTGTCGCGGATGCCCGGCACCAGCACGACGAATTCATCGCCGCCCAGGCGCGCCACCGTGTCGCTGGCGCGCACCGCGCGGCACAGCCGGGCAGCCACTTCCTTGAGCAGCAAATCGCCCGTCATGTGGCCCAGCGAATCGTTGATGGTCTTGAAGCGGTCCAGGTCGATGAACATCACGGCCAGCTTGCGCCCGGAGCGCTGCGAGGACAGCATGGCCCGCTCCAGGCGGTCCGACAACAGTGCGCGGTTCGGCAAGCCCGTCAGGTTATCGTGGTAGGCCATGTGATGCACGCGCGCCTCGGCCTGGCGCCGCTCGGCGATCTCGCCCTGCAGCAGCAGATTGGCGCCGGCCAGTTCAGCCGTGCGTTCGTGCACGCGCAGCTCCAGTTCGTCGCGCGCGCGGCGCACCGCCTCGGCCGCCTCGCGGCGTGCCGTCACGTCGTCGACCAGCCACACGGAACGGCCATGCGCATGCGCCAGGTCGAACGGCCGGCCGGACAGGCGCGCCCAGAAGCGGCTGCCATCCTTGCGCACCAGCTGGTATTCCGACATGTGCACCCTGCCGGCCTCGAAGTCGCGCGCCGTCTCGCCGCGTGCCGTCTTCCACGCGGCCACGTCCGGATACAGGGTCTGCACCGACAGGCCGTTGATCTCGCCGGGTCCATAACCGAACAGCTCTTCCATCTTGCTGTTGGCGCGCAAATTGTAGCCGCCCTCCACCACCGAGATGCCCAGCACGGCGCTGTCGAGGATGGCCTGGTTTTCCAGCAGCGCATTGCGCAAGGATTCTTCGGCGCGCTTCGCTTCCGTGCGGTCCTCGATGATCCAGATGGTGCCGGCGGCGGGATCGTCCGGGTTGACGACATAGGCGATCAGCTGCGCCCACAAAGTGCTGCCATCGCGGCGCATCATTTCCACTTCCGTCTGGAACGGCTTGGCCACCGACAGGAAAGGGAAGGCCGCCGCGCCGAGCAACTCGTAGGACTGCTGTGACACGTATAGCGCGCGCCCGGGCAGGCCCAGCGCCTCGTCGCCGCGGTAGCCAAACATCGCGGCAAAGCCCAGGTTGTAGCGCGTGATCTGGCGGTTCTTGGTATACAAGATGCTGACCGAGGCATTCGTCATGATGGCCGCCACTTCCATCTGCGCCTGGCGGCTGTCGGTGACGTCTTCGAGTATCCAGATGGTGCCCTGCTCGTTGTGCGCCTGGTCGACGGCCTTGGCGCGGATGCGACACCAGAACAGGCTGCCATCGCGGCGGCGAAACAGCACTTCATCCTGCTCGTACGGCAAGCCCTGCCCCAGCAGCGGCGTGGCTTGCACGCCAAACGCTGCGTAGGCGGCGGGCGAGGGAAACAGCTCGGCGGCGGGCAGGCCCGTCATCTCCTCCTGCGCGTAGCCGAACATTTCGGCGAAGCGGGGATTGCAGCGCAAGACCAGACGCGAACGCGAAAACAGGATGCCGACGGACGCATTGTCGAGGATGGCCTGCTGCTCCAGCATCAGCTGGCGCGTGGCCTCCTCGGCCGCCTTCTGCGCGCTGCGGTCGTCGAACAGCCAGATCGTGTCGCGCAAGCCACGGTCGGTCTGGCTCTCAGGGTTCAGCACGTAGCCATACGCCAGCGCCCAGAACGTGGAGCCGTCGCGGCGGCGCATCTCCATCTCGCCCTGGAACGGCTGGCCGCGCCGCAGCAGAGGCGATGCTTGCCGCACCACGTTCTCGTAGGCCGCGCGCGACGGGTACAAGTCGGCGACGGCCAGGCCCACGCCGCTGTCGCCATCAAAGCCGAAGCATTCGGCGAAGCGGCGGTTGTAGCGCAGTACGCCCTTGTCGCGCTGGAAGCCGATGGCCAGCGGCGCGTTGTCCATCACGGCCTGCATTTCCAGCATGGCGCGGCGCAGCTGGTCTTCATCGCGCCGGTGGTCGCTGATATCTTCGATGATCCACACCGTGCCGTCATGGGTATTCAAGGGATCGACGGCGCGCCCGTGCAGCCGGCTCCAGAACAGCGTGCCATCCTGGCGCCGCAATTCCAGTTCGGTGCGGTACGGCTTGCCCTTGGAAAGCAGCGGCGCCGCTTCCAGCCCCAGGTTGCGGCAATGCTCGGCGGAGCGATACAGCACCGCGCCCGGCATGCCCGTCAACTGGTGGCGCGCATAACCGAGCATCTCGGCGGCGCGAATATTGCACTCCTCGATGAAGCCGCCCCTGGAAAACACGATACCGACGGCCGCGCTTTCCAGGATGGCCTGCTGTTCCAGCAAGGTCTTGCGCAAGGCTTGCTGGTCGCGCTGCTGCACGCTGATGTCGGCAAACACCAGGGTCGCGCCCGGCAAGCCATTGCCCACCGGCAGCGGCTTGGCCCATACCTGCACGGCGATGGCCGCATCGATTCCCTCCAGGCTGCTGTCCCAGTGCCGTTCGCGCCCGGCCGCACCCAGCGCGCCACGCAGCATGCTGCTGCTCGAGGCGCGGTAGGCGTCCGTAAAACAGTCGGCCAGCAGGCGGCCCGACACATCCTTGCCCAGCAAGGCGCTCAAGGCGCCATTCACCGCGACCACCATGCCGCAGGCATCGCAGGCGCAGGCGGGCAAGGCGATCAGCTGCAAGGCATCGGCAATGAAATCGGGACTGGTCGGTACGCGGTTCATGGACACCATGGGTCGGATGTTAGCGGTCGGAATGCACCTGAGCAATATATTCGTCAAGCATGAAAGTGCGGTTAGATCATAAACCAGTTTCCGGCGATTTTTTCATATTCCTTATTGGCAATATCTGAAACGCCACAGACCACTTGCAACACGCTCGTTGCAATGCCGTTGCATGGCAATAAAATGAAACAAATCGTTTAGAATAAAGCATGCGCCGCCCGCCCCAACCTCCGCTCGACCACCGCGACAAACCCGTCATCTGGACCGTCTCCGTCTCGCGCCTGTTCGACCTGTTCCGCGACATCACGCTCGAATACGACGACCTGGCGACGATCGAGCCGATCAACCTGGGTTTCGACGATGCCGTGCGCCACATCCGCGAACGCATGGCCACCGAGCGCTGCGACGCCGTCATCGCGGCCGGCTCGAACGGCGCCTACCTGAAAGGCCGGCTGTCGGTACCCGTCATCATCGCCAAGGCCAGCGGTTACGATGTGATGCAGGCGCTGGCACGCGCGCGGCGCATCTCGCCGGACATCGGCGTCGTCACCTACCAGGACCCGATGCCGGAACTGGCCGAATTTGCCGCCACCTTCGGCTTCCAGATTGCCCAGCGCACCTACGCCACCGAGGAAGACGCGCGCGCGCAGATCAACGAACTGAAGGCGGCGGGCGTCAAAGCCATCGTCGGCGCGGGCCTCGTCACCGACCTGGCCGAAGAAGCGGGACTGGCCGCCGTCTTCGTGTATTCGGCCACGGCCATCCGGCGCGCCTTCGACGATGCGCTGGAACTGGCGCGCCTGACCCAGATCGAATCGAACCGGGGACGGCGCGCGGTGGTGGCCGACACCCTGCGCGCGCGGCACGGCTTGCACGATTTGCGCGGCGAATCGGAAGCGATGGAAGCGCTGCGCCAGTCGGTGGTGCTGTATGCCCGCTCGCCGGCGACGGTGCTGATCCAGGGCGAGACGGGCAGCGGCAAGGAGCTGGTGGCGCAGGCCATCCACCGCGAAAGCCCGCGCAGCCTGGGCGCGAACCGGCCCTTCATCGCCATCAATTGCGGCGCCATCGCCGAGTCCTTGCTGGAATCGGAGCTGTTCGGCCACGAGGACGGGGCCTTTACGGGGGCGCGCCGGGGCGGCCATGCGGGCCTGTTCGAGGCGGCCAACCACGGCACCCTGTTCCTCGACGAAATCGGCGAAATGCCGCTGGCCCTGCAAACGCGCTTGCTGCGCGTGCTGGAAGAACGCGAAGTGGTGCGCGTGGGCGGCACGCGGCCCATCGCCATCCATGTGCGCATCATCAGCGCCACCCACTGCGACCTGGAACAGCGCATCCGCGAAGGACGCTTCCGCGCCGACCTGTTCTACCGCCTGGCCGTGCTGCGCCTGCATTTGCCCGCCTTGCGCGAACGCGCCAGCGATATTCCAGGCCTGGCCGAATGGTCGCTGAAAAACGCGCTGGCCGCGCTGGGCGCGCGGCCGCACCCCAACCTGCGCGCGGAAATCCATGCCTGCGCGCCGCTGCTGCGCCGCTACGACTGGCCCGGCAACGTGCGCGAACTGCGCAACCTGGCCGAGCGCCTGGCGCTGTTCCTGGCCGCCGAACCGCTGCAGGCGCTGACGCCAGCCTTCGTGCTGGGCGTGGCGCCGGAGTTGGCGCAAGACGCCAGCCCGGCCACGGCTTTGCCGGCGCCGGCTGCCGCCGTTGCACAGCAGCGTGAGGAGGAAAGCGCCAGCGCCGTGCTGGCGCGCTTCGGCGGGCGCCGCGACGCGGCCGCCCATTACCTCGGCATCAGCCGCACCACTCTGTGGCGCCGCCTGCGCGCCGGCTAAGGAGGGGAACAGGGCCGTTCATCCCTGCCTGCCGCCGCTCATCCCGCGCTGCTGGCGGCGGGCCGCCTGGCCCGCTAGCATCGTCGTCAAGGAGGAACACATCATGAAACGAACATTGCAAACATTGATCTTGCTCAGTACTGTGCTGCTGGCGGGCGCCAGCAGGGCCGCCGCGCCCGCGGCATTCACGGTCGACGTCACGGGCCAGGGCCGCCCGTTGATCCTGATTCCCGGCCTGGCATCCTCGGGCGAAGTCTGGCAAGGCACGGTGGCGCGCCTGTGCGGACCGAAAACAGGACGCGCCTGCCATGTGCTGACCCTGGCCGGCTTTGCCGGCGTGGCGCCCATCGAAGGCGACCTGCTGGCGCAGGCGGAGCAGCAACTGGCCGACTACATCAGCACCCAGAAACTGGGCCGGCCGGCCATCATCGGGCATAGCCTGGGCGGCTTCCTGGCCCTGAAAATGGCCATCGACCATCCGGCACAAACGGGCAAGCTGCTGATCGTCGACTCGCTGCCGGCGCTGGGCGCGGTGCAAATGCCCTCCATAACGCAGGAACAGCTGCAAGCCATGTCAAGCCAGATGCAATCGGCCATGCGAGCACAGGATGCAGCCAGTTCCAACGCCAGCCAGCGCCGCGCCGTCGCCGGCATGGCCAGCGCGCCGGCCGACGTGGAGCGCATCATCGGCTGGGGCCAGCGCTCGGACCGCGAAACGGTCATCCGCGCCATGGGCACGCTGATGGCCAGCGACCTGCGCCAGGACGTGGCGCGCATCACGTCGCCCACGCTGGTACTGGGTACCTGGATCGCCTACAAGGAGTATGCGCCGCGCGCCGCCATCGAAGCGACCTTCCAGCAGCAGTATGCACAACTGCCGGGCGTCAAAATCGCGCTGGCCGACACGGCGCGCCATTTCATCATGTACGACCAGCCGGACTGGATGCATGCGCGCATCGAACAGTTCCTCAACTAGACCGTGAGCGCACCCTTGCACCGGCCGCCGCTGCTGGCCAGGATCAACTGGTACTGGACCTTCCAGCTGGCCGGCTGGGGCGCACTTACCCTGTTCAACAGCGTGTATGGCGGCTCCTCGCAGTTGCGCATCGTCGTGACGATTGCCTGCTGGGGCTCCTTGGGCGGGCTGTTGCTGTCGCACCTGTGGCATGCCGTCCTGCGCCGGCGCGGCTGGGCGGCGAACGGCTTGCGCTGGAAACGCATCTTGCCCTCGCTGGCCTTGCTGGCCGCCATCCAGACGGCCAGCGTGACGACCGCCTTCCACGTCATGTATCCAACCGACGTCCTGCGCGGCCTGGCATGGCTGCCCGGCGCGCTGCTGTTCTGGTTCGGGGTATTTCTGACCTGGACCGTGTTTTACTTCACCGCGCTGTCGCTGCGCCGCGCCGCCCACCTGGAAGCGGAAACCCTGCGCCTGCAGCTGCTGGGACGGGATGCGGAACTGCGCGCGCTGCAGGCGCAAGTCAATCCGCATTTTTTCTTCAACAGTCTCAATAGCGTGCGCGCGCTGATCTTCGAAGACCGCGAGGCGGCCGCGCACATGATCGACCAGTTGGCCAAGCTGATGCGCCACGCGCTGCAGTCCAGCCAGCATGCGACGGTGCCGCTGTCAGCCGAACTGGACGCCGTGCGCGCCTACCTGGTGATCGAGCAGTGCCGCTTCGAGGATCGCCTGCGCGTCCGCTTCGCGATCGAGATAAGCGCGCGCGACCTGGATCACGTGCGCGTGCCGCCCATGGCCCTGCAAACGCTGGTGGAAAACGCCGTCAAATATGGTATGGAGACCAGCGCCGATGGCAGCGACATCCGCATCACGGCGCTGCGCGGCGCTGGCATGGACGCGCTGCGGATCGAGGTGGCCAACACGGGCGAGCTGCGCAGCGCGTCCGGCTCCACCGGCATCGGCTTGCGCAATGCGCGCCAGCGTTTGCAGCTGGCCTGCGGCGAGCACGCCAGCCTGGAGCTGCGCCAGCAGGCGGGCTGGGTATATGCCACCATCCATTTGCCGGAACTGGCATGAACGGCCAGCCGCTGAAGGTACTGCTGGTCGATGACGAGCGCCTGGCGCGCGCCGAGCTGCGTCGCCTGCTGGCGCCGCATGTGCAGCGGGGCGCCGTGGAGATCGCCGGCGAGGCGGCCAGCGCGGCCGACGCCATCGCGCAGATCGGCAAACTGCGCCCGGACCTGCTGCTGCTCGACGTGCAGATGCCGGGCGGCTCCGGTTTCGACCTGCTGGCCGCGCTCGATGATGCGCCCGACGTTATCTTTTGCACGGCCTTCGACCAGTACGCGCTGCAGGCGTTTGAAGTGAGCGCCCTCGACTACCTGCAAAAACCTGTGCAGGCGGCACGCCTGGCTACGGCCCTGGCGCGTGCCGGCGCACGGGCGCAAGCCGTGCCGCCGCCCGCGCCGCGCAAGGTCTTCATCAAGGATGGGGAACGCTGCTGGTTTGTCGCGTTTGACGATATCCGCCTGCTCGAATCGGAAGGCAACTACACGCGCGTGCATTTCGGCGCACAGCATCCGCTGATGCTGCGCACCCTGAACCAGCTGGAAGAAAAGCTCGACCCCGCCCTGTTCTTGCGCGCCAACCGGCGCCAGATCGTCAACCTGGCGCAGGTGGCGCAAGTGGCGCCGAATGCGGCCGATGGCCTCGACCTGCACCTGCTGGACGGCAGCGTGGTGGAAGTATCACGCCGCCGCGCGCAACAGTTCAAGGCCGCCACCGGCCTGTAGCCCCTACTTCAACGCGGGGATCGGCTGCGCCTGGAAGGCGGGACGCGGCTGCTCTTTGAGCTTTTTCGCCAGCATGTCGAGCGCCACTTCCAGCTGGCGGTCGGCGCCGGCGAAGGTGGCGTGCGGCGGGTTCTCCACCTCGACGTCCGGCACCACGCCCACGCCTTCGATCAGCCACTGGCCATCGATGCCGAACTGGCCGTTTTCCGCCACGCGCGCCATGCCATTGTCGGCCAGGCGCGTATTGTCGCTCAGCCAGACGCCGGCGCCGGCCGTGCGCTTGCCTACCAGCGGCGCCAGTTTCAATGCCTTGATGCCGGCGGCGAAGGTTTCGCCATCCGAATACGTGAGTTCATCGACCAGCACCACCAGGTGGCCGCGGAAGGTATTCTGCATGTTCGACGACGGTTGCACGCCCGGCGGCGCCCAGTAGGCCCAGGCCTTGCGCAGCAGTTTTTCGATGATCCAGCTGTCGATATTGCCGCCGTTATTGCGCCGCACGTCGATGATCAGGCCTTCGCGGTTGATGTTGGCGTAAAAGTCGCGCGCGAACGAGGCGATGTCGTTCGCACCCATGGCGCGCAGGTGCAGGTAGCCGATGCGCCCTTGCGAAGCGGCCGCCACCTGCTCGGCGCGGCTCAGTTCCCAGTCGCCATAGCGCAGCGCCGTCTGTTTTGCCATGTTGACGGGCGTGACGATGACGGCGCGCGGCGCGCCCTTGCCATTACCCCGCTGGACCTGCAGCAGCACCTGCTTGTCGGCCTGGTTCAGCAACAGGTCGCTGATATCACGCGCGGCCAGCACGTCCTTGCCGTTGACGGCCGTGATCACGTCGCCCGCCTTCACATCCACTTCAGGGCGCGACAGCGGTGCGCGTGCCGAGGGCAACTCCGCTTCGCTGCGGTAGACATGCTCGACCCGGTAGCCGTCGCCGGTGCGCGCCAGCACGGCGCCCAGGCCGGCCGGTGCGCCTTCCTGCTCCGTGCGGCGCAATTCGCCGGGACGGATCTGCGAATGCAGGGCGCCCACTTCGGCCACCATCATGCCCAGCACGTCATTGAGCTCGGCGCGGTCCGTGACCCGCTCGACCAGCGGCGCATATTTGGCGCGCGCCGCCTTCCAGTTCACGCCGCGCATCTTCGCGTCGTACAGGAAGTCGCGGTGCAAGCGCCAGGCGTCGTTGAACATCTGCTTCCATTCCAGGCGCGGATTCGACACAAACGTCCAGTCGTCGACCTTGACCTTGGCCTTCGACAGGTCGGATGGCAGCTTGGCGCCCGCCTCGATCACCAGCATCTCGCCCGGCCCGGTAGCCGCTGCTGTCCTGTAGTACAAATGCTTTTTATCCTGGGCCAGGTCGAATTCGCGCACATTGGCCACCAGCAGTTCCGGCTTGGAGCCGGCATTGCCGATGGCGAGCGTTTTCAGGCTGGACTTGTTCTCGCCGCTGTCGCGCTCGAGGAAATACAGGCGCTTGTCATCCATGGCCAGCGCACCGTAATTGCCCGCCGCCAGCGGTACTTCATACAGGCGCTCGGCCAGTCCTTTGAAGACGACGTCCGGCAGCGCCGCCGGCGCTTTCTTCACGCTCGTCTTGCCGCCGGCCTTCTCCAGGGCCTTTTCCGCCGCCAGTTCGGCCGCTTTTTCATCGTCCGTCTCGGCCGGCTTCACGCCCGGACGGCTCAGCTCATCATCGGGCTGGAACGGGAAACGGTTGCCCGGCTGCAGCGCCAGCGCATACACGCCGATGCGCTTGTCGAACACGGGACCCATGTTGCGGTCGCCCCACGGCGACCCGTTGGCCAGCTGAAAATTGCGCGCTGACATGAAATACAGCCAGCGCCCGTCGGGTGAAAACACGGGCGAAGCGGACGTATAGCGATCGCTGGTGACGAATTGCAACTGCTTCGAGGCAAGGTTGTACAAGCCGATCTGCTCGCGCTGCTCGTTGCTGGCCACGCGCACGATGGCCAGATTGCGGCTGTCGGGCGACCATTGCACTTCGTCGTGCTTGTCCACGCCCCCCTTGCCCGCGTCGTCGATCAATTGATTGCCCCTGGTGGCAAGGTCCAGCAGCCAGAAGCGGCCCTTCTTGTCCGTGTGCGCCAGCCAGCGTCCATCCGGCGACGGATACAATTTCCAGCGGTGATTATCTCCCTGCGTCGTCAGCTGCTCGCCCTTGCCCGAACCATCGGCGGCGTACTTCCAGATTTCGTTCTCGCCGCTCGTGTCGACGATGGCGAAGACGGATTTCTCGTCGCTGGAAAAGACGGCATCGCGCGCCCGCGCCCCTTCGGGAATGGCAATATCGACGCGGCGCAAGCTGCCCGTGCCGGCGATGCTGACGCGGCCTCTTGCCGTGAGGATGATGCGCTCATCCTTGCCCGACAGTTGCACATTGCTCAAGGTATCGAGCGGCGAGCGTATCTGGCGCGCGCGCTGCTGGTCGAAGTCGGATACGAGGTTGATCGGCAGCGGCGATGAGTCCGTCCCTGCCGCCAGGTCCAGCACCTGCAGGTCGGCGCCCAATTGATACACGATCTTGCCATCGCCCAGCGAAGCATTGCGCACGTCCCACTGCGTGTGGCTGGTCAAGGCGCGACGATCGGAGCCGTCGGGCAGCATGCTCCACAGATTGTCGCTGCCGCCTTCGTCGCTGATGTAATAGACGCGGCCCTGCCACCACATGGGGCGCTTGTTGTTGCCCGCCAACACGGCAGGCTGCGTATGCATGCGCACGGCCTCGCCCTTGCCATCGAGGTCATAGCGCCACAGGGTGGCATGCGCGCCGCCCCGGTAGTTGCGCACATTGTCATTAGTCATGGCCAGGCCGAAACGCGTGAAAAACAGCGTCTTGCCCGCGTCGTCGAGCACGGCGTCATTGGCGTCAGCCACGGGAAACACGCGCCGCGTCTGTTTCACGGGGTCGATGGCGGCGACGATGCGGCGCGAGGCGGGACCGTCCGTGTTCTGCGTGCTGACCAGCACTTCGCCCTGCGCCGTCCAGCCCAGCACCAGCACGCCGCCATTATCAAAGGAAATACGGCGCGGCAAGCCACCGGCCAGCGGCATCACATACGCCTCCTGCGCCCCTTCATAGGCGGCGGAAAACGCCAGCCACAGGCCATCGGGCGAAATCGCCGCATTCGTTTCATAGCCGGGATGCGTGGTCAGGCGCTGCGCCGCACCGCCGCGCACGCTGCTTTTCCACAAATCGCCTTCGGCCGTGAAGACGACGGTGTCGCCGCGTACGGCGGGAAAACGGAAATAGCTGCCGGCAGGAGCAGCGGCAGCGACGGCGTTGCCCAGCAGGCCGGCGGACAACAGGAGGGAGGCGAGAGTGCGGGAAATTTTCATGTGAGCAGTCTTTCAAGAGCCAGGGAAACGGAACGATGTGGGGCATGGCCGACACCGGGATCCTGATTCTTGCATAGCTTGCGCAAAAGCAATACCTATTTTTAAACAAGATTATTTTAACAACACCGTCCATGGCTGATGGTATGCACGTAAAAAAACCCGCGCCACTTGCGTGGGCGGGTTTCTTGATTGCGCGTTGCGCTGGATTACTCTACTTCCACCGTTTCCGGTGCAGCCGTCGGCGCCGCGTCTGGCGGTTCCGGGAATTCCAGCAAGACCTGGTCCTTGTCGTCGAGGTCGACGGTGACACGTCCGCCGCTGACCAGGCGGCCGAACAGCAGCTCGTCGGCCAGGGCCTTGCGGATCAGATCCTGGATCAGGCGCGCCATCGGCCGCGCGCCCATCAGCGGATCGAATCCTTTCTTGCCGAGGAAAGCACGCAGCTTCTCGGTAAACACGGCTTCGACCTTTTTCTCGTGCAACTGCTCTTCCAGCTGCATCAGGAACTTGTCGACCACGCGCAGGATGATGTCCTGGTCCAGCGCGCGGAAGCTGATGGTCGCGTCGATGCGGTTGCGGAATTCCGGCGTGAACATGCGCTTGATGTCGGCCATCTCGTCGCCTGCCTGCTTGGAGTTGGTGAAACCGATCGAGGCTTTCTGCAAGCTTTCCGCACCCGCATTGGTGGTCATGATGATGATCACGTTGCGGAAATCGGCTTTGCGGCCATTGTTATCCGTCAAGGTGCCATGGTCCATCACTTGCAGCAGGATATTGAAAATGTCCGGATGGGCTTTTTCAATTTCATCGAGCAGCAAGACCGAATGCGGCTTCTTGGTGATCGCTTCCGTCAGCAAGCCGCCCTGGTCGAAACCGACGTAGCCCGGCGGCGCGCCGATCAAGCGGCTGACGGCGTGGCGTTCCATGTATTCCGACATGTCGAAACGGATCAGCTCGATGCCGAGGATGAAGGCCAGTTGCTTGGCCACCTCGGTCTTGCCGACACCGGTCGGACCGGAGAACAGGAAGGAGCCGATCGGCTTGTCCGTCTTGCCCAGGCCGGCACGCGCCATCTTGATGGCCGATGCCAGCGCGTCGATGGCGGGATCTTGCCCGAACACGACGTTGCGCAAGTCGCGGTCGATCGTCTGCAGCTTGCTGCGGTCGTCCTGGTTGACCGTTTGCGGCGGAATGCGCGCGATCTTGGCAATGATGTCCTCGATCTCGGCCTTGCCGATGGTTTTCTTTTGCTTCGACTTCGGCAAGATGCGCTGCGCCGCGCCCGCTTCATCGATGACGTCGATCGCCTTGTCGGGCAGATGGCGGTCGTTGATGAAGCGCGCCGCCAGTTCGGCCGCCGTCGACAGGGCCGAGGCCGAGTATTTCACGCCATGGTGCTCTTCGAAGCGCGACTTCAGGCCGCGCAGGATCTGGATGGTTTGCTCGACGGTCGGCTCGTTGACGTCCACTTTCTGGAAACGGCGGGAGAGCGCATGGTCTTTCTCGAACACGCCGCGGAATTCCGTGTACGTGGTCGCGCCGATGCATTTCAGCTGGCCGTTCGCCAGTGCCGGTTTCAGCAGGTTGGAGGCGTCCAGGGTGCCGCCCGAAGCCGAGCCCGCACCGATGATGGTGTGGATTTCGTCGATGAACAGGATGCCGTTCGGATTGTCCTTCAATTGCTTGAGCACGGCTTTCAGCCGCTGTTCGAAGTCGCCGCGGTATTTGGTACCGGCCAGCAAGGCGCCCATGTCCAGCGAATACACGACGGCATTCTGCAAGATTTCCGGCACATCGCTTTGCGTGATGCGATAGGCCAGGCCTTCGGCGATGGCCGTCTTGCCCACGCCCGCCTCGCCGACGAGCAGCGGATTGTTCTTGCGGCGGCGGCACAGGATCTGGATCACGCGGTCGACTTCTTCCTCGCGGCCGATCAGCGGGTCGATCTTGCCTTCGGCAGCAGCCTTGTTCAGGTTTTGCGTGAACTGGTCGAGCGGGCTTTCCTTCGGCTGGCCCTCGACGGGCGCGTCTTCCACCCCTTCGGAAGCTTTTGCGCTTTCCGTCGACTGGTCCTTGCGCACGCCGTGCGAAATGAAATTGACCACATCCAGGCGCGTCACGCCCTGCTGGTGCAGGTAGTAGACCGCATGCGAATCCTTTTCGCCGAAGATGGCCACCAGCACATTGGCGCCGGTGACTTCCTTCTTGCCGTTCGAGGCGGACTGGACGTGCATGATGGCGCGCTGGATGACGCGCTGGAAACCAAGCGTCGGCTGGGTGTCGACTTCGCCCGTGCCAGGCACGGTCGGCGTGTTATCGCCGATGAAATTGGTGAGGGTCTTGCGCAGGTCCTCAATATTGACCGCGCAGGCACGCAACACCTCGGCAGCGGAGGGATTGTCCAGCAGTGCCAGCAGTAAATGCTCAACTGTGATGAATTCATGCCGTGCCTGCCGAGCTTCGACAAACGCCATGTGCAAACTTACTTCTAATTCCTGCGCAATCATACTTCCTCCATCACGCACTGCAGGGGGTGCCCCGCCTTGCGCGCATGCGTTAAAACGAACTCCACTTTGGTACACGCTATATCTTTAGAGAACACGCCGCACACTCCTTTGCCGTAGCGATGAACACTGAGCATGATTTGCGTCGCCGTTTCACGGTCCTTGTTGAAATACTCCTCAATGATAGCCACCACAAATTCCATCGGGGTGTAGTCGTCATTGAGCAAGGCCACCTGGTAGAGCGGTGGCGGCTTCAGCACTTGCCGCTCCAGCAGGGTTTCTGTGTCGTGCTTGGTTGCCATACGCTTATTCTAATGCTTTCACAGTGGTTGTCATGCGCAATATCTACGCCTTTCCAATTGTTTTCAATCTTACGCGTTTTCTTAATAGTGCGCAGATGGCGACCTTGCTGTCAAAATCAAGAGTGGCTTTTTTGGTTGCCGTGAAGAATTTGGCAATAACGATGGAAAAGCGCTTGACTTCATTATTTATTCCGCCAACAATGCTGTATCGACTGTTGCAGTAATGTACAGCTTGATAAGAAGTGAGACGTCGAGGAGGGGGCAAGAAGCTTCTTGCTTTTATGGCTCGTGTGATTTGTTTTAATTTTGAAAGTTCTTTTTATGGCAACAGGTACAGTTAAGTGGTTCAATGATTCCAAAGGTTTTGGCTTCATCACTCCAGATGACGGCGGCGAAGATTTGTTTGCTCACTTCTCCGCAATCAACATGAACGGTTTCAAGACCCTCAAAGAAGGTCAAAAAGTTCAATTCGAAGTCACGCAAGGCCCTAAAGGCAAGCAAGCTTCCAACATCCAAGCAGCCTAAGCATCGCCGGCCCTCAGATGTGAAAAACCCCGTTGTCAAACGGGGTTTTTTTTCGTCCGCAGGGTGCGCTGCACCCTGCCCTGCCCCGCGTGTTACATGTGATCGATCATCACGTCGCCGAAACCGGAGCACGACACTTGCGTCGCGCCTTCCATCAGGCGGGCGAAATCGTAGGTGACGCGCTTCGAGGCGATCGATTTTTGCATTGAAGAAATAATCAGGTCGGCCGCTTCCAGCCAACCCATGTGGCGCAGCATCATTTCCGCCGACAGGATCAGGGAACCGGGATTCACATAATCCTTGCCCGCATACTTCGGCGCCGTGCCATGCGTCGCTTCAAACATGGCCACGGAGTCGGACAGATTGGCGCCGGGCGCGATGCCGATGCCGCCCACTTGCGCCGCCAGCGCGTCGGAAATGTAATCGCCGTTCAAATTCAAAGTGGCGATGACGCTGTATTCGGCCGGACGCAGCAGGATTTGTTGCAGGAATGCGTCAGCAATGGAATCCTTGACGATGATGTCGCGGCCCGTCTTTGGATTCTTGAATTTGCACCATGGACCGCCATCGATCAGCTCGGCGCCGAATTCCTTTTGCGCCAGCGCATACGCCCAGTCGCGGAAGCCGCCTTCCGTGTATTTCATGATATTGCCTTTGTGCACGATCGTCACGGATGGCTTGTCATTGTCGATCGCGTACTGGATGGCCTTGCGCACCAGGCGCTGCGTGCCTTCGATGGACACGGGCTTGATGCCCAGGCCGGACGTGGCCGGGAAGCGGATCTTCGTCACGCCCATTTCATTGATCAGGAAATCCATCAATTTCTTGGCTTCGGGCGAGCCTTGCTGGTATTCGATGCCGGCGTAGATGTCTTCCGAATTTTCGCGGAAAATCACCATGTCCGTCTTTTCCGGCTCTTTCACGGGCGACGGCACGCCCGTGAAGTAGCGCACGGGACGCAGGCAGACATACAGATCGAGCTGCTGGCGCAGGGCCACGTTCAGCGAGCGGATGCCGCCGCCGACGGGCGTGGTCAGGGGGCCCTTGATGGAGACGACGTAATCTTTCAGTACGGCCAGGGTTTCTTCCGGCAGCCACACATCGGGACCGTACACATTCGTCGATTTTTCGCCCGCGTAGATTTCCATCCAGCTGATCTTGCGCGCGCCGCCGTAAGCCTTGGCCACGGCAGCGTCGATCACCTTGATCATGACCGGGCTGATATCGATGCCCGTGCCATCGCCTTCAATGAAGGGAACGATGGGATTATCTGGTACATTCAGCGAAAAATCGGCGTTGACGGTGATTTTTTGGCCGTCAGCAGGTACAGTGATATGTTGATACATCGTGATCTCCGAAGTGGGACACACCGCTGGCGGGCAACACTGGCCGGCGACGCGCTCTGCGGTTGCAGAGTTTACAAAAACAAGTCCGAACATGGCGGCAACAACGCACTTTAGCAGGGAAAGAACAGCCGGGCCATCTGCGGCGCCAAAGAACCTCGCTGCCATACCGCTCATGTCTTCTATAAGACATAAGACTGTGTTTCACATTATGCACCACTATCTTACAGGGCGCCACGCTTTTGCGGCGCCAACCAGCAGCCACCACCGCTTACATCCATTCCTCGACCAGCATGCCACTCATCCTCTTCAATAAACCATTCCAGGTCTTGTGCCAGTTTTCGCCGCAGGACGGCCGCCTCACCCTGGCCGACCATTTGAGCATTCCCGGCATCTACCCGGCCGGCCGGCTCGACGCCGACAGCGAAGGCTTGCTGCTGCTGACGGACGACGGCCGCCTGCAGCACGAGATCAGCCACCCCGACCGCAAGGAAGCGAAAACCTATTTGGTGCAGGTCGACGGCGTGCCCGATGCGGCCAGCCTGGCGCGCCTGCAGGCGCCGCTGGACTTGGGCGACTTCATCACCAAGCCGTGCAAGGCCGTGCGCATCGCCGAGCCGGACTGGCTGTGGCCGCGCAACCCACCCATCCGCGCGCGCGCCGACAAGCCGACCGCGTGGCTGGCGATCACTTTGAAAGAAGGAAAAAACCGGCAAGTGCGGCGCATGACGGCTGCCGTCGGCCTGCCCACCCTGCGCCTGGTGCGCAGCGCCATCGGCCCGTTCTCGCTGGCCAGCCACCCTCTGCTGCCCGGCGAATGGTGTGAAGTACCGGCAGAGAACATTGGCAAGGCGTGAACAGGACAAGAAAAAACGGCGTCAGCACTGAAATTTTGCCAATAAGCACTATTTATTTTTAGATAATGCATTAAAATCATCTAACCTTAACATGACGGAAAAGGAAAGATGATGACAAAAATAATACTGATGTTGACCGCCTCCCTGCTTGCCGGCGCCGCACTGGCGCAATCGGGCGCCAAGGTGCACGCTTCCGCAGCGACCGATGCCGTCAAGCCGCCACCGGCATCGGCAGCCAGCCATGCCTCGGCTGCCACCGATGCCGTCAAGCCGGCAGCGGCCTCGGTCACCGCCTCGGCCGCGACCGATGCACCGCGCCTGATTCCGCAGCCGCGCAAGACGAAGCAGCCGGCCGCTGAAGCAGGCAAGCCGGTGAAGTAAGCGTCGTTCCCGGGGTGACGGCAGCGACTATGTTGCTGTCACCCCACGCTTTCGGTGCGGCCAGGCAGCATGCTTGACCAGGCAGCCGCCTGCATGGCTTAATCGCCGCTTCGCAGCCACCGTCCCGCGCCATGAAAACGTCCCTTCGCTGTCTCAGCCTGTCCATCACCCTGCTGGCGTGTGCCAGCACCATCACCCTGCTGGCGTGTGCCAGCATTGCGCAAGCGCAAACACCGCAAGGCAAGAGCTTGCAGCTCTCGGCCGGCATGCATTTGATCCAGGCCGAAGTGGCCGCCACGGAACAGCAACGAGAACAAGGTTTGATGTACCGTGAAAAGATGCCAGCGAATGCAGGCATGCTGTTCGTCTTTGGCACCCCGTCCACGCAATGCATGTGGATGAAAAACACGCCGCTGCCCCTGTCCGTGGCCTTTATCGATGCCAACGGCAAGATCGTCAACATCGAAGACATGCAGGCGCACACGCTCGACAGCCATTGCTCGACCAAAACCGTGCCCGTGCGCTATGCGCTGGAAATGAACCTGGGCTGGTTCAAGCAAAAAAACATCAAGCCAGGCATGAACATCGGCAACTTGCCCGCGACGCGCTAGAGAGTGGCGGCCGCGGCCGCAAAAAAACGCGAAAAAACCCGCCAGAACGAATCTGCGGGTTTTTGCTTTTCAACCAGTGCCAGCGTACCGGCACAGGCAAGACCACCATGGTGGCTTGCCTGCTGGCGAATATTAAGCGGACAGTGCTTTCAAGGCAGCTGCCAGACGGCTCTTATGGCGAGCTGCCTTGTTTTTGTGGATGATCTTCTTGTCAGCGATACGGTCGATGGTCGACACGGATGCTTGGAAGATTGCAGCAGCTGCTGCCTTGTCGCCGCCCTGGATCGCTTTGCGAGCAGCTTTGATAGCCGTGCGCAAGGTCGAACGTTGGGACGAATTGTGTGCGTTTTGCTTAACTGCTTGACGAGCGCGTTTGCGCGCTTGTGCGGTATTTGCCATGGAATTTCCTAAAACAGGGTCAAAGTGCGTTTGCAAACATTAGTGTTTGCCAACCGGTGCGTTCTGTGCGTCTGCCGAACCATGTGTGCCAAACCAGTGCCTGTCAAACATTAGTGTCTGCGTAACAGAATTCTGTACAGCCTTCGATTATAGCGATATTTTCAAGCGGGGGCAAATCAAAAAACCGTGTGTGACACCAAAAACACCTGAAAATGGGCTTGGCAAGGGCGAATCGGTAGCGAATCGGCAGCAATTGTTACCATATTTTAAGCGTTTAACGGTAGCGCGCCCGGCTATAATCTGCCCCCATGAACTTGCTTAAAACCCTCGCCGCCATCTCCAGCATGACCATGCTGTCCCGTGTAACCGGATTATTGCGCGAAAGCCTGTTCGCGCGCGCCTTTGGCGCCGGCGCCTACACGGACGCCTTCATTGTTGCCTTCCGCATCCCCAACCTGTTGCGCCGCTTGTTTGCCGAAGGTGCGTTCTCGCAAGCCTTCGTGCCGATCTTGTCGGAATATAAGAACCAGCATGGCCAGGAAGCGAGCAAACAACTGGCCGACCATGTGGCCACCACCCTGGTCTGGGCCACCCTGCTCGTTTCCCTCCTCGGCATCGTCGGTGCGCCGTGGTTCGTGTATGCGATCGCCACGGGCCTGACCAAGGACGCGGGCGCTTTTGACGCGGCCGTGTGGATGACGCGGCTGATGTTCCCTTATATTACTTGCATGTCCTTCGTGGCCCTGGCGGGCGGCATTCTGAATACCTGGCGCGAATTCAAGATTCCCGCTTTCACGCCGGTGCTGCTCAATTTATCCTTCATCGCCGCCTCGCTGTTCCTCGCGCCGCACCTGAAACAGCCGATCTACGCCATGGCCATTGCCGTGTTCGCCGGCGGCCTGCTGCAGGTGGCCATCCAGATTCCCGCGCTGATCAGGATCGGCATGCTGCCGCGCCTGTCGCTCAATCCCGCCATCGGCCTGTCCGACGGCGGCGTGCGCCGCGTGCTGAAAAAAATGGGCCCGGCCGTGTTCGCCGTCTCGGCTGCCCAGATCAGCCTGATGATCAACACCAGCATCGCCTCGCGCCTGACGGAAGGCAGCATTTCCTGGCTGTCGTATGCGGACCGCCTGATGGAGTTCCCGACCGCCATGCTGGGCGTGGCCCTGGGCACCATCTTGCTGCCCAGCCTGTCGAAGGCAAACGTGGATGGCGACAAGACGGAATACTCGGCCCTGCTGGACTGGGGCTTGCGCCTGACTTTCCTGCTGGCCCTGCCCGCCGCCGTCGGCATGGCGACGCTGGCCACGCCGCTGATCGCCACCCTCTTTCACTACGGCAAGTTCACGGCCGAATCGGTGGCCATGTCCACCGAACCGCTGGTGGCCTACAGCCTGGGCCTGATCGGCATCATCCTCGTGAAAACCCTGGCGCCCGCGTTCTATGCGCGCCAGGACATCCGCACGCCCGTGAAAATCGCCATCGGCGTGCTGATCGCCACGCAGTTGATGAATCTGCTGTTCGTGCCCTACATCGCCGTGGCCGGCCTGGCCCTGTCGATCGGCCTGGGCGCCTGCCTGAACGCCACTTTTCTCTACTGGGGCTTGCGCAAGCGCGGCATCTACCAGCCGAAACCGGGCTGGGCCAAGTTCTTCCTGCGCCTGCTGCCGGCACTCATCGTGATGGGCGGCGTGGCGTATGCGGGCGCCCTGCGCATCGACTGGATCGCGATGCAAGCCCATCCGCTGCTACGGGCCGGCGCGCTGGCCCTGCTGGTGAGCCTGTGCGGCGTGGCGTACTTTGCCACCCTCTTTTTAGTGGGCTTCCGCTTCCGCGACTTCAAGCGCAGCGCCTGACCCGCGGCGCAGGCCCCGCTGCCTGCGCCTTGCCGTCGGCAGGACGCCCCGCGCAATGTGGCGGGGCGAAAAAAAACCCGCCGAGATGCGGGCGGGTTTGGCGATACGACAAAACAGCGTGATCAGGCTGCTTTTTTTGCGGCACGGCGACGTGCCATGAAGCCCAACAGGCCCAGGCCGCCCAGCAGCATGCCATAGGTTGCTGGCTCAGGCACGGCGCTGACGGTGTACGTCCCCGTGTAATTGCCGCCAGCCAAGGCGTTACCGTACAGTTGCAGCTTGAATGGACCGACACCGGTGTATTCCACGCCAAAGAAGCGCAGGCTGCCAGACGATAATGATTCACCCAGCTTGCCGTTCAAGTTCGATGTCAGCGCATCAAACGAAAGGTTCTGACCGGTAATCGACAAGCCGATGTTGTACTTGCCAGCGCCCAAGCCGGTGAGGAAGATTTCATCGAGGCTGCCGGACAGGATGCCATCGCCGACGACAGCGTTGAAGGCATGCGCGTGACCATTAGCATTAACATTGATGACTTGATCACCTGCAGAAGCACTGAACGACGCCGCAGCCAGAATGCCGGCAGCGATAAATTTCAATTTCATAGTTTATCCCTTAAGTAGTCATTTATGGCTGCGATATGCAGGCCACCAAGAGTTTCAGTACTGAAAGTACCGAACAGAATGGTAGCATAAATGCATCTAATTACTTATAAATATTTTATCAAAGTTTCATCCGAGATAACCATTTACAGACTGAACTATTTGCCTGCATCGAGCACTTTCCATAGGTAAATAGTTCCGCACGCGTCGTCCCGCTGCCAGCCCCCACTATCGGGGCACTGGCGCTGCGGCTTCGTCGGCTGGCAGCTCGGCCGGAGCCTGGAGCTGGGGCATTTCTGGCGGCGCGTCTTCTTGCTGCGCAGAAATAGATTTGGGCAATAACGATGGCGGCGCTGCGGTGGCACCGCCTGGCGAAAGTGCGTCCGATGCATTTGCCAGGCCGGCTTCCCCAGCCTGCGCCGTCGGCTGGAGCGCTTGTGCGTCGACCATGAAATGCCATTCCGACAGCCGCGCCTTGCCGTCAAAACCGGCAAACCGGGCCTCGAAGTTCCCTATCTTCAACGCTGCGTCCGGCGACAGGCTATGCACGCCGATGATGCCATTGCTGCCGGGCTGGTACAGCAAGCCCCACTCGGCACGCCCCGTGATGGGGTCGACATACAGCTTGCGCAGATGGCGGCGCAGCTGCGGCACGCGGGGGTCGCGCAGCAAGGCGGAAAGCGTCGGCGGCTGCTGCGGCTGCCCCGGCGGCGTGGCGGCAGCATAACTGCGCAAGGCATCGGAAAACTGCGCGCCGATGTCGAGCAGCTCCTGCTCGGCCGCCTGGCGCTGCAGCAGGGAACCCATCTTCAGGCCGGCCGCGCCCACCAGGCCCAGGATGGCCACCAGGATGATCAGCCCAAGGTAGGTGAAGCCGCGCTGGCGCTGCGCACGAGCATGCATCGCAGCTACCAGTCGGCAAACGGCGTGCCGTTGCGGTCTTTGCCAGGCGCGCCGCTCTTGACGTCATACACCTGGCCCGGCGTATCGTCGGGCGGCGCCACGATCAGCCACGTCGCTTCGCTCTCCGTGATGGGGTCGATGGGCATGGCGCGCAGGTATTTCTTGTCCACCAGTTGCTCCAGGGTATCGGGATAGCGGCCCGTATCGCCGTGATACTGGTCGATGGTGATGCGCAGATTGCGCAAGTTATCCGCCAGCACGGTTTCCTTGGCCTTGTCCAGGCTGGGAAAATAGCGCGGCACGGCCAGGGTCAGCAGCAGCGCCACGATGCCCAGCACCACCAGCAATTCGATCAGGGTAAAGCCGCACGCGCGCGCAGCATGGTTATCGGCAGCCATGGTTCACCATACGCGGTAAGGCACATTGTTCAGGCCAGTCTTGCTGGACGTGCAATACACATCGTAGACGTCGTCCCCCTCGCGCGGCTCGGTCGCCTCGCTGGCATAGCTGCGCCGGCCCCACGTTTGCGCATCGCCGAGGCTGGCATCGGCATTGAACGGGTCGCGCGGCACGCGGCGCAGGAAGAACATCTTGCTGCGTTTCGGGTTGCGCTGGTCCGGCACGCCCTCGACCAGCACTTCCAGGCTTTTCGGGTAGCCGCTGGCGTCCGCGACGCGCACGATGCGCCCTTCGTCGCCGGCGCGCTTGTACGCGTCCAGAGCCTGGCGGATCTCGCGCAAGGCGCGCCGCAAATCCTGCTCCTGGCGCCGCTGCATGGCCACCTGCGTGACGGGCACCACCAGCGTGGCCAGCACGCCCAGGATGGCCAGGGTCACCAGCAGTTCGATCAGCGAAAAACCGCCGTGTGTGCGCGCCAGTCTCATTTGGCGACCGGCACCGGCTGACTCGACGAGAACGGCAAGGGCGCCGCCTGCAACGGCACGGGCTGGCCGGACGATATCGGCAAAGGCGACGCGGCCGGCTCGGGCGACGGCGCCACTTCCGGCGCGGGCACGCTCTGTGGCAAGGTCGGCTGCGGCGCCGCCGCCTGCATGCCGACGGCCGACGGGCCGGAACGCACGCTCACCGTACCCGGCATCTGCGTGGCTGCCTTGGCGGCCATGTCGGGACGGCGGCGAAAGCTGCCTTCCGTGCCGGCCGAAAATTCCGATTCCTTCGCTTCCGGACGCTGTACCGTGCGCACCAGGCGCGGCGTGATCGACAGCACGATCTCGGTCTTCTGGCTGTCATCCTTGCTGCTGCCGAACAGCCGCCCCAGCACGGGAATGTCGCCCAGGCCCGGCACCTTGTTGCCCGAGCTGCGCTCTTCGTTGTTGATCAGGCCCGCCAGCACCTGGTTTTCGCCATCCTTCAATTGCAGCATGGTCGAGGCCTGGCGCGTGCCGATCTGGTACAGGGTCGAGCCGCTGCGGGTAATGGTGGCCGCGCCCAGGTTGCTCACCTCGAGCGAGATGCGGATGCCCACCTCGTTATTCAGGTAGATGGTCGGCTCGGCGTTCACCGTCAAGCCCACGTCCAGGTAGCTGACGGATTCGGACGCGAAGCCGCCCGTGCCCGGCGAAATGGTGGTGGTCACCACGGGCACCCTGTCGCCGATGACGAACTTCGCCTTTTCGCGGTTGCGCACGCGGATGCGCGGGTTGGCCAGGATGTTCGCGTCGCCGTCCTTCTTGTTGATGTTGGCCGTCACGGACAGGTCGCTCACGCCGATGCTGCGCTGGTTCAGATTATTCAAGTCATTGATCGTCAGGCCCATCCCGCCCGAAGTGGAGAGCGGCGTCAGGGTCAGGCCCGTCGGCCAGGCCACGCCCAGTTCCAGCAGGCGGCTGCGCTTGACTTCGAGGATTTCCAGCTCCAGCACCACTTCCGCCTCGGGCACGTCCTGCAGCGCGATCAGCCGCTCGGCCAGGCGGATCGCCTCGGGCGTGTCGCGCACGATGACGAGGTTGAGTTTTTCATCGGCCACCACGTCGCGCGTCTTCAAAATAGTCTTGAGCGTGTTGGCCACCTGTTTCGCATCCGCGTTCGCCAGGAAGAAGGTTTTTACCAGCACCTCCTGGTACTCCTTCAATTTTGCCGCCACGTTTGGGTAGATCAGGATCGTGTTCGCATCCATCACCTGCTGCTCCAGCTGGTTCGTCACCAGCAGGAAGTAGATGGCCGATTCCACCGTGCTGTTCTTCAAAAAGATGGACGTCTTTGCGTCGGCCTTGACGTCCTTGTCGAAGACGAAATTGAGGCCCGAGCGGCGCGCAATCAGTTCGAACACCTGTTTTAATGGCGCGTCGCGGAACTCGATGGTGATCGCTTGCTTGTACGATTTGGCCAGGCCCGATTCGACGACAGGTGGAGCTGTCTTTTCATCGACTTCGCGCAGCAGCGCGCGCGCGCCCGCATGGTTCGGCTGCTCCGTCAGAATGGCGTTCAGGCGCTGGCGCGCCGGCTCGTATTGTTTTGCATCAAACGCCGTGCGTGCATCGGCCAGCAATTTTCCCTGGCGCTGTTCGCGCTCGAGTGCGCGCAAGCCGCTGTTGGCGCGCTCGTTCTGCGCATCGATGTCCAGCACGCCAAGGAAAGAGGCGCGCGCCAGCTCGCCCTGCCCCGTTTGCGCCTGGCGCTCGGCCTGCTGCAGGCCGGTACTGGTGGCCCGTTCGCGCGCCTGCAGGTACGCGCTGCGGTACTGCACGTTGCCGGGGTCCTGCTGCAGCGCTTCCTGCAGCTTTTGCAGACCGGCCGGGATGTGATTCTGCGCAAGCAGCTCGCGCCCGTCGCGGTAAGCCTGCTGCCCGGCGCAGCCGGACAACAGCGCCAGCAGTACTGGCAACAGCGCCGATGAAAAGGAACGAGGGATCACTCGGAAACTCCAATGTTGAGCTGCTGAACCTGGTTCAACGGCAGGTAAGTGAGCGTCATGACGGGCGGCGCGATCGCCACGACCTTGTAGGCGCCATCGATGACGGTATGGGCGCGCACGATATACGTCTTGTCGGCGCGCGACAGGAAGACTTCCCAGGCGCCGTCGGCGGCCACCTTGCCCAGGTAGACGAAAGGCAGCGGCGGCGCCATCGGCGGTGGCGGCGGCGCGGTGCTGGCCACCATTTTCGGCGGCGGCGGGGTCCAGTCCTGGCGCTGGAAGACACTAGCGGCGCCGCCAAAGGTGTCGCCCTCCTCGCCCGCCACCTCGCTGCGCGGCAGCAGCGCCAGGATGGCCGGCTGCGCGGCTGGCGCCCTGGCGGATGCATGGCGCGCGGGCGCCACGGCCCGCTCGACCGCCTCGGCCACCTCGGCCACGGGCTGGCGCTCGCCAAACAGCAGCAAGGCGCCCGCGCCCAGCACGCCGGCCAGCCTGAGCCAATGGCGCGGCGTCATGGTGCTTCTCCCGCGTCGCCATGCGTATCGGTCAGATATAACGTCAGGCGCACGCGCGCTTCGAGTTGCGTATCGGTGATCTGCTCGCGGCGAAAACTCAGTTCATCGAGCGAGGCGAACGGCATGGCGCGCAGCGCCTGCAGCGCAAACTGCCACACGGCAGCATAACTGCCCTTCAGTGGCAAGGTCACCTGGTATGTGGCGACGCGGCTGGCCTTGTCGTAGCCGCTCTTGTATTCGCCCTGCGCCAGCTGCAAGCCGTTTTTTGCGGCCAGGTCGAACAGCTGCTTGACCTGCTGCTCGACCTGGCGCTGCTGCCCCAGGGTGGCATAGAAGCGCGCCAGGTTCTCGCCCGATGTCGCCACCGGTGCCGCAGCAACTGCTACCAGGGAGGCCACCGGCAATGGACGCGCTTCCAGCCGCGCCGCCACGGCGCGCTGCTGCCAGGCCCAGGCCCAGGCGGCCACGCCCAGCACCAGCAAGGCCACGGCCAGCCAGGCGGGCGCGCCCGCGCGGCGCAGCAGCAGTTGCGCGCGCAGGCGCAAGGTACGGAGGTCGATGGCCATCATGGCGCCCCCCAGCCTGCTTCCAACTGGAAGCGCAAGGGCTGGTTCGGATCGAGCGCATTGATTTCATGGCGCAGCAGCAGCACCCGCGCGCCAAACAGCTCCTGCTGCTTCAATTGCGCCACATACGCCACCATGGCGTCGCTACTGGTGGTTTCGGCCGTAATCTTCAGCACGCGCTTGCGCGCATCCGGCTCCAGCGCCAGCAGCGCGATGCCGGGCGGCGTGGCGCTGGCCAGCGCATCCTGCACGTCGCGCCACGGCATGTTCAGTTGCAGGATGGCCGCATTCACGGCCGCCGCCTGCGCCGGCGCAATCGGCACGATCGCCATGGGTGCCGGCCCCTGCGTGGCTTGCGCGACGCGCTGCTGCGCGCGCTGCCAATGCGCCTCGCTGGCCTGCTGGCGCTGCAGCGCGGCGCTGCCGCTGTACGCCGCCGTGGCGATCAGCGCCACGCCCAGCGCCCCCGTGATCCATGCCCATGCGGGCACGCGGTGCAGGCTGCGGCGCCAGCCGGGGGGGGCGAAATCGATATCGAGGCGCGTCATGCCACGCCTCCGCTGCGGGCCAGCCGGGCGGCCGGCGACAAGCTACCGTCCCCGTCCGGCGTGGAGAGAATCTGGCAATTGAACGCCCCCGCCGGCACCAGCCAGCCCGGAGGCGGCGCGCCGCACAGCTGCAGCAGCGCCGGTGCGGGCACGTCTTGCAGCAGCGCTTCGCGCACCAGCGTCTGCTCCAGCCAGCCATGGCTGGCGTCGGCGGGAACAGGCAATGCGCGCACGGCGCGCAGGCGGCCATCGTCACGCACGCCCAGCGTCAAGGTGTTCTGCTGCAACTGGCCAAACCAGGCGCCCGGTTTCAGCGCGCCGTGCCAGCGGTTCCAGTGGCGCGCGAATTGCGGCGTGATGAAGATCAGGGCGAGCTTGCGTTCGGCCGCCACGCGGGTCAGTTGCGCCAGCAGCGCGCGGGGTATGGCGCAGAAAAACGGTGCGCGCGCATCCCAGGCGCTGCTGCTGTGCCACAAGCCGGGCACATCGCCATACAGCGACTGGAAGCGCAGCGCGGCGGCCGCCTCGATATCGGCCAGGCGCGCGGCGCCTTGCGGCATATCCACTTGCCACAGGCGCGCCAACCCATCGTCGAGCACCACAGACAAGGGCCAGCGCGCGTAGTGCCCCGCCGGCAGCATCTGTTCCAGCGCCTGGCCCAGGGCGGCAAAGTCGCCATGCAGGCCGGTGTCGGGTACATACGCGATCTCGCGCAGCAGGGTCCATGCCGGTGCGCGCCAGCGGCTGGCGCGCCACAGGCTGACGCTGCCCGCCGCTACGCCCAGGCGCAAACCCATTCCAAAACTTCTACGCATGCAGGGTAACCCTCTTGATTTCCGTGATGGTGGTGGCGCCCCGTTTGACCAGTTCCAGCGCCGCCAGGCGCAGGCTGCGCGTACCGTTCGCATACGCAGCCGCCTTGATCTGGCGGATCGGTTTTTTGTCGACGATCAGTTCGCGGATTTCATCGGTCAGCACGAGAATTTCGGCGATCGAGCGGCGCCCCTTGTAGCCTGTGCCGCGGCAGTCGCCACAGCCCTTGCCCTGCTTGAATTGATACGCACCGACGTCGGCGCGCGCCAGGCCCACGCTGGCCAGTTCACCGTCGCCCGGCGTGTAGTCGGTGGCGCAATGGGGGCAGTTGGTGCGGATCAGCCGCTGCGCCCAGATGCCGTTCAGGGCCGAGACAAATGCATACGGGTCGATGCCCATGTGGGTAAAACGGCCGAACACGTCAAACACATTATTCGCATGCACGGTGGTCAGCACCAAATGGCCCGTGAGGGCCGACTGCACGGCGATTTCCGCCGTCTCGCGGTCGCGGATCTCGCCCACCATGATTTTATCGGGGTCGTGGCGCAGGATCGAGCGCAAACCCCTGGCAAAGGTCAGCCCCTTCTTTTCATTCACGGGTATCTGCAAAATGCCGGGCAACTGGTATTCGACGGGGTCTTCGATGGTGATGATCTTTTCGCGCCCGTTATGGATTTCCGTCAGCGCCGCATATAAAGTCGTGGTCTTGCCCGACCCCGTGGGACCGGTGACGAGCAGCATGCCGTAGGCTTCCTGCGCCAGCGCGCGCAACGCTTCGAGCGATGGCGCGTCAAAGCCCAGCGCTTCGAGCGTCAGGGCACCGTAGGCCTCGATCATGGCGCGCTTGTCGAGGATGCGGATGACGGCGTCCTCGCCATGGATGCTGGGCATGATGGAGACGCGCAAGTCGATTTCGCGCCCACCCGATTCGACGCGGAAGCTGCCGTCCTGCGGCACGCGGCGCTCGGCAATATCGAGTTCGGCCAGCACTTTCAGGCGCGAGATGATGTGTTCGGCCACTTCGATGCCATTGACGGACGTGGCGTGATCGAGCACGCCGTCAACCCGGTACTTGACGGCCAGGCCGCCGGCCGTGCTTTCCAGGTGGATGTCCGAGGCGCCCGCCTTCAGCGCGTCGTACAGCGTCGAGTTGACCAGCTTGACGGCGGGGCTGGCCGCTTCCGAGACGCTGGCGAATGACAGCACGGCGGCCGTCTTGCCGTCGCGCCGGGTGTCTGCGGCCGCGCCGGGCAGCAGGTTGTCGACGGCGCGCGCCGATTCTTCCTGCTTCGACAGGTAGGCGCCGATGTCGGCCTGCAACGCCAGGCGCACGGTCAAGCTGGCCTGTCCCGCGCGCGCGCCCAGCCAGGTTTGCAGGTCGAGGTCGAACGGGTCGGCAATCACGCCCAGCAGCTGGCCATCGGCAGCGCGCAGCAGCACGCTGTGGCGCGCCAATGCCTGCGACAGCGGCAGCAGGTCAAAGGCGGGAGCGTATGCCAGCATGTCGGCCGTTTCCAGCACGGCCAGGCCGAACGGGCGCGCCAGTTCGCGCACCACGGCGCGCGCCTCGATGCCGCTCCAGTGCTGCAATTCTTCGACCAGGCTGCGCTTCGATTGCCGGCACAGGGCGCGCGCGCGCTGCAGCAGCGCGGCGTCGATGGCCACGGTGGGCGCAGAATCAGTTTGCATCATGAAATGTCGCCGGCAAGGTCAAAGATGGGCATGTACAGCAGAATCACGATGGCGCCCACGATCAGGCCGATGGCGGCCATCAGCAGCGGCTCGAAGGTGCGCGTGAAGCGGTCGATCCAGCGGCTGATTTCACCGTCGTAAAAGGCCGCCGACTGCGTCAGCATGGGGCCCATGTCGCCCGTGCGCTCGCCCACGCGCAGCATGCGCAGGGAAATGGGCGTCGTCAGTTGATGCTGCTCAAACGCGGACGACAGGGGCTGGCCCGCCTCGATGGCGCCGCGCGCGCCCTGCAGGGACGCCTGCATGCGCGGCGAGACCATCGCTTGCACGGTGGAAATTGCCTGCACGATGGTGATGCCGCCTTCTGCCAGCATGCCCAGGGTCAGGTACAGGCGCGACAGTTCATAGATGCGCACGCGCTCGCCGATGCCGGGCAGTTTCGCCAGCAGGCGCGCCACGCCCCCGTGGCGCAGCACGCGGCGCACGGCGGTCAGCAACACACTGCCGGCCAGCGCCAGGCCGAGCAACAGCAGCAGGCCGTGTTCGGTGACGAACTGGCCCCAGCTGAGCATGACTTGCGACATCCACGGCAGGTTGCGCCCGGCGCCCTGGTAAACCTCGGCAAAGCGCGGCACCACATAGCTGATCAGGAAGGCGCTGACGCCGCCGCCCACGGCCAGCAGGATGGCCGGATAGATGGCGGCGCTGACGATTTTTGAGCGCACCGCATCGATGCGCTGCTGGTAGTCGATATAGCGCGACAGCGCGCGCGGCAAGTCGCTCGTGCCTTCGGCCGCCTTGACGATGCCGATATAGAGCGGTGGAAACAGTTCGGCCTGCTCTGCCAGCACGGCGGAAAAACGCTTGCCTTCGCGCAAGCCTTCCAGCAGGCGCGTGAGCACGCTGCGCGTGGCCGTCGCCGCTTCCTTTTCCAGCAAGGCTTCCAGCGCTTCGACGATGCCCAGGCCCGCATTCAATAGCGCCAGCAATTCCTGGCTGAACAGCAACAGGGGCAGCGCGCGCGCGCGCTGGCGTCCGGCCGCGCTGAACAGCGTGGTCCGCAGGGGACGAATGGCGCTGATGAACAGGCCGCGCGCCTCGGCCTGGCGGCGCGCATCCGCTTCGTCGCGCGCGTCAATCACGCAGGTCGACATAGTGACCGCTGCCTGGTCCGTGGAGAGCGCGCGTACTTCAAACTGCATGATGGCGTGTCCGTGAGGGAAAGTGGCGCTGGCGCTATTGCGCGCTGATGTCGGCGTTATCGCCGCTGCCGCCGGGCTGGCCATCCTTGCCCATCGAGACGATGTCGTACTCGCCCTTGCTGCCGGGCGCGCGGTATTGATAGGCATGGCCCCAGGGATCGAGCGGTACGGCCTTTTTCAGGTACGGTCCGTTCCAGCGCGTGCCGGCAGCGGGCGGCGCCACCAGCAGTGCGCCCAAGCCTTCTTCCGTCGTCGGGTAGCGTCCCACGTCAAGGCGATAGGTATCGAGCGACTTTTCAAACGCTTCGATCTGCGCCTTGGCCACCGTCACTTCCGATTTGCCCAGCTGGGCAAAATACTTGGGGCCGACATACGCCGCCAGCAAGCCGATGATCACGATGACGACCAATAATTCGAGCAATGTAAAACCACGCGCACCGCGCGCTGCTGCCAAGTCATGCCTGTGTGCTGCTTGCATCCGCTAACTCCTCTTGCCTACCTTCGACATTGCGCCCCCATGCGCAGCTGATGGCCGCACACAGGAGTGACACGCTTGCCTGATGCATATCAGGCTACCATGCCGCTTATGGTTACGACAATCTTTTCTTTGTATTGTAAATAACAAAATTCGGCAAAAAAGCCTGAACGTGCGCAAGACGCCATGTTGCGCCGCGCGCGCCGCCTGCCGCGCAGCACGCGTACAATCAGTGCACGGGTGGCATGCCACCACCGCGCACCGAAGGAGCACGCATGTCCGCATTCCATCTGAGTCTGGCCATTCTCGCTGGCGCCGTGGGCGTATCGACCGCCCCCGCGCGCCAGGTGTATATTGTGCAACTACCTGTGCAACTACCCGTGCAATTGCCGGCAGCGGCGCCAACGGCTGGCCCGCCAGGCGCGCCGCAGCGCGAAGCCCGGGCAACGCAGATGGAAGCGCAACGGCGCGCCGTGCTGGCGCTGGTGCCCGAGGCCAGCGTGCAACACCAGTACACGGCCGCGCTGAACGGTTTTGCCGCCCTGCTCACGCCAGCCGAGGTCAAGCGCCTGCGCGCCAGCCCCCTCGTCGCGCGCGTCTCGCCCAGCACCGAAGAGCATGTCCATGACAGGGGCGCGCGCAGCGTGCCCGATGCGCAGCGCTGACGCCTGGCCCGGGCCGGCAAAGCCGGTGCTTACGCCACTGGCAGGCGCTGGCGACGCCGCAAGGCAAAGCCGATCAGCGCCAGGCCACCCGTCAGCATCATCCATTCCGATGCTTCCGGCACGGCCGATATCGACGCGATACTGGCATACGTGCTGCCGGCGATGCTGGCAGGCAAGCCGCCGTTGACCGGCGTCAGTTCGAACTGCACCAGGTTGCCATTCACATTGCCCAGGTATGCACCGGCGCTGGCGTCGAGCAAGCCCACGCCAAAGGTCGTGCCCGCGTTGCCGGCCGTGTTCAGGAAGTCGCCGCCGAAGACCACGTTGAAGGCGAACTTACCGCCCAGGGTCACGTTGTGAAACCAGTCGTTGTAGGCGCCGCTATTGCCGAAGGTCAAGGTGCCCGGCACGCTGCCGCTGACATTGCCTTCCTGCGACGCCAGCGCGCCGAACGCGCCCGAGAAATTGCTGAGCACGGCGCTGGCGCCCGGTGCGGGGCTGTTGCCGGCGATAAAGGCAAAGTCGAGGAAGCCGGCGCCGGAAAACTGGCTGGTGTCGATTTCCACGTGGTAACTGAGCGGGTCCGCCAGCGCCAGGCTGGAGCTGCCAGCAAGCAAGGCGGCCAGCACGGCGTGGCGCAAGGTACGGTTGAGTGTCGTTGCAAACATGGTGATGTCCTTAGAAGTTGCCGGCGAAGATGCTGGCCGAGTAGTTGATCGTCACTTTCGACGGATTGCTGAAGCTGACGGCAAACGAAGCCGTCGCACCCGGCGCCAGGCTGGCCGCGTTGACGCTGACATACGCTGCGCCCGCATGACTGCCCGTAGCGTTGGCCAGTGTCACGCCAGCGGGCAAGCCGCCAAACACCACCTGGAACGGGCCGCTGAGCGTGCTCGTGCCCGTATTGGTGAAGGCAAACGTCCCCGTGTATTTCTGCGTCACGCGGTTGAGCGTCAGGCCCGAGCTCGCTTGCGCCACGGCGGCTGTGATGTCGCGGTAGGCGGGCTGCAAGTCCAGGCTGACGACGACGGGGTCGTGGTCCGAGGCGCGGTACGGCAAGGCGTTGTACAAATCTTGCGGCTTGGCGGCATCGATGTTGTAGTCGATCACTTCCGGCTCGTCGGCATTGACATGCCACTCGGCAACACCGGTCACTTGCGGGCTCAGCGCAGCGCTGGCCAGCGCATGGTCGAGGTAGCCGCTCTGGCCGCCAAACACATACGAATATGGCATGCCGGACGGACGCACGAAACGTTCAAGTTCGTTGACGAAGCCGGCGCCCGTGATGACCTGGATCGGGTCTTCCGCCCCATACGAGTTCAAGTCACCGATGACCAGCACGTCCGCGTCGCCGGCAGCGGCTGCCACTTGCGGCACGAAACTGCCCACCAGCCGCTGCGCCTGCTGCACGCGCGTGGCATTCCAGCAGCTCTGGCTATCGTTGTTGTCCGCGTCCGGCCCGCCCGAAGGGCAGCTGCCCTTCGATTTCAAGTGATTGACGATCAGCGAGAATTTCTCGCCATTGCCGGCGCGGAAGGTTTGCGCCATCGGCGGACGGTTGTTGATGGCATTGGCATCCGACAAGGCGCCGCCCACCAGGCCCAGCTTGGCCGGCTTGTAGATCATCGCCACGCGGATGGCATCCGTGCCCGTGGCAGCAGGCTTCGGCACCACGGCATAGCTCACGCCGCCGATGGCCGCATTCAGTTGCTCAACCAGGTAGGTGACGGCCGTCTCGCCATTGTTCTGGATTTCCATCAAGCCCACCACGTCGGCATCGATGGCTTTGAGTTCGGCCACAATCTTGTCGCGCTGGCGCACGAATTCAGCCAGGTTGTCGGCACCGCGGCAATTGCTCTTGCTGGTCGACGTGCCCAGGGTGCAGCCCTGTCCCGTCTGGCCAAACACGTTGCTGCCATTCGTAAAGGTCGTGAAGAAATTGAGCACATTGGCGCTGGCCACCTTGACGTTACCAGCAGGCAATTCCGGGCTGGCCGCGCGCGGGTTGTCGCGCGAAAACTGCGGCGCTTGCGTCGGCTGCAGTTTGTACGCGGCACCGCCACCGCCGATGGCGCCAAAGTCGACCACGCCCGTCAGGTCGGCCACCGTATCGCCGCTGCGCACGGTGCCATCCTGGCCGATGTACGGTATCGTCGGCGGTGCAACGAAGATGCCATCATCGAGCACGATCAGGTTGTTCGCATTGGCCGCGATCAAGGCTTGCGCTTCGGCGGAGCCGGCAGGGTAACGGTTGGTCGGCACTTCGCGCCGTCCGGCCGACAGAGTCAATTCGCCGCGCGCGCCCAGGTAGGCATTCTGCGACACGGTCAACGGCTGCGTGAAGCGCACCAGCATGCCTTCCACGGCCGCCAGGTTGTCGTTCGGCAAGGTCACATTCGTCGGCACGATACTGTGGCCGGCGCTTTGCGTGAGGATGGCCGTCACGTCCTTCAATTCCGTGTAGGAATTCTTTGCGCCCGTGGGCGTGTATTCAAACACCGTGCCCGTCACACGTACCAGCTCGCCTGGCTGCACGCTGGTGGCAGTGCTGCCCGTGTAGACAAAGATGCCATCCGAAGTCGACGGATCGCCGTCGCCGGCCGCATCCTGCATGAAGAAGCCGGTAGCTACTTTCAGTGTCACCACGCCTTCGCTTGTCTGCACGGAATTGGCGTACGGGCTGGCCGCGCCGCTGCCCTGAATTTGCGGAATCGTGTGGCTGATGGCGGCCAGGCCCTGCACGGCCACGTCCACCTTGCACGAGGCAGTCTGCTGCTGGTCGTTGCTGAAACGGACGATGACGGGATAATTGCCCACCGGCACGCCAGCGGCCACCAGCAGGCTCACGCTGGCGCTGTCGCCCGCCACGCCGGCAGCGCTGAAACTGGCCAGGCTGATGCCGGCCACGGCGGGCGAACTCAAGATGGCGGCATTCACGACGCCATCGATATCGGAAGCGCGCAGCACGGCGTTGCCGCCATTGCCCACGGCCAAGGCCAGGTTGGCGGGGCAGCTGGTGATGATCTGGTGCACCACGGGGCCGCCGCAGGCATTGCGCGGCGAGGCCGTGTTGCGCGGCGTCACGCTGCCGCTGGCGAAGTCCAAGCCATTGTCGTCCGTATCGCTGCAGCCGCCGTTCGCTCGCAGGATCGCCAGCGTATTTGATGGGGCGGGCGCCACATTGCCCTCGAAACCGTTGGCCGTGCCGAAGCCGACCAGGTCGATGACAGCTGCGCCCGTCGGGTTGACCACCGTTTGCGCCGTCTTGCTATTGCTCAACAACACCTTGCCCGCCGTACCCGACATGGCCAGGCTGCCCGAGGCGTCGGGCGTGGGCAAGTCCTGCGTGCCGCCCGCGCCCTTGGCTTGCTGTACCAGCAAATACTGGCCCGCTTGCAAATCGATAGCCGGCAAGGCCGTCACTGCCCAGCTGCTGCCGGTGGCGGAAGCATATTGCACGCTCCAGTTGCTCAGGTTCACGGGACTGGCGCCACGGTTGAACAATTCAATGAAATCGTTGCGGTACAGCGCACCCGCATTGCCGCCACCGCCATACACTTGACTGATGACGATCTCGGAAGCGGCCAGTGCCGGTATACCCAGCGACGACAGCAGGCCGGCCATGAGGGTCAAACGCCACGGCGCGGCGCGTAGTGACAGCCCGGGCAATGCAGGGTGAGCCGGAGTGTAAGTATTCTTCATGAAAATTCCTGGTGGAAATTTAAAGTTCCGGTCTGCCTATACAAGCAGGCGGCGCTGAATTTCAGGCAACAACATTGGTCAATTAAATAGTCTTTTTACTATCTAGTCATAGTAATATTCAAGCGTGACCGCTTGATGACAAAAGTTGACTGGAATGCATGCACTTTACACGTACAGGAATGCCAAGCTGGACTATCACACAATATTTTGTTGCATAAAAGTATGCGTAAATGTATTAAATGATAATAAAAATAAACTATGGGAAATTGCGTAGAGTGCAAGTATGCTACCATTTGTTTGCGCTACGTAAACAGCTAGCGGCAAACAACAGTCGCGGCAACGGGCAAACAGCAGAGATAGGAAAAATTGATCATGAGAAAAAATAGTTACCCTTCATACTCAACACTGTTGCTTGCAGGATCTCTGCTGCTGCCCCTGCTGCCGGCCCAGGCGGATACCTACGCTGGGTACTATGTCAATCCGCAAGCCGTGCCGCCTGGCAAGAAACCGAATTGCTCGCAGTCCATGCAAGATGGAAACACGAAAGCGCAGGGCCAGGGCGCATCCAGCGTCAGCATGGAAGGCGTGAACAGCCCTTGCAGCCTGTCCAATGGCGATATCAATTACGATGAATTCAAGAATGATGGCGTCGCTCCCGGCCCGGTCAGCAGCGTCGGTGACGACGCCGCCTACCACCGCAGCCTGCCCAGCGACGATGCCAAGACCGGCGTAAAACGCTTGCCATCGGATGCACTGGAGTTCGCCAGCGTGAGCAGCCGTCCGCTCGCTTCCCTACCTGGCGCCTTGACCAGCACGGGCAAGGACAGTTTCAATGCGGCATCAACGTTGCAGCCATTCGCGCCAGCTGGCTGGGTCGGCTGGCCTGCGGCGAGTGCTGGCGGCACCGAACGCCTGGCAGCTGCCAGCTTCGTCAGCCCCGGCGCCACTGGCGGCGCTTCCGGCGACCCTGGCGTGTTTGGCACCAATCCGACCGTCGCGGGCGTGACGCCACCCGTCGTGACACCACCCGTTGTGACACCACCCGTCGTGACGCCGCCCATCGTCACGCCACCGGTGGTGACGCCGATCGATCCGAATATCCCGGCCATCCCGGAAGCGTCCACCTGGGCCATGCTGCTGGCCGGACTGGCCCTCGTCAGCCTGGCGCTGCGCCGCCGCAGCAGCTAATGTCCGTCAGCGTCGGTATGGCGTACTCAACGGTTCGCCGATGAAGATGCCCTGCGCCGGCCAGGCCACGCTCTTCCAGTAAGCCTCGATCGCCGTATCGCCGGACAGATAGCGCTGCAGCAGCACCGTCGGTTGCGGAAACTTCTGCCAGTAATTGCAAGGTTCGCTAACGCTGCCATAACTGGCCGTGGCGCCCGCCTCGAGCCAGCGCAAGCTGCTCATCTGTCCCGTTCCCAACAAGTCGCCGCCATACGACGTCAAATGATCGGCCAGCGCGCCCGGTGCAAACTTGAGCGTGTCGAGCTTGGCCACGCGCGCCATGCCCGTCTGGTAGACCATGATGTCCGTTGCGCCGTCGAGCTCGTCGGCGCGCAGGCGCTTGATGTTCAGTTTTTTTGTCGGCAAACGTCCTGCCGGCGGGAAAAACGGCGCACGGCTGTTGCGCGCCGCTTCACCGGTCGTCAAATAATACGCATTCGCTTCCTGCAGGCGAAAACCGGCGCTGACGCCACGCTCGATCAGCTCGCGTGCCTGCGCCACCGATTCGGTGGGCAACAACATGCTCAGGCGCATCTTGTATTGCGCATACGGCAGGCCGTGCGCGGCATTGAAATAGGGGCTGGGCTGGCCCGCGCCGCAGCTGCGTGCACACAGTCCCGCATCGACGCCCAAGGTGTAGGCGGAAGTGATGGAATTGCATTCGACGGCGTATGGCGCCGTCCAGACCATCAGCACGGCCTGGATTTCAGGGCTGAGCTGGCTGTCGATCTGCTTTTTCAGAGTGGCGAACTCGACGGCGCTGAGCTTATGCGGACGATTGGCGATGCGCACGTGAACGATATTGGCAGCCGGTATATTGCGCGCCTGCCGATAATAGTCGGCGACAGCCACGCTATTGGGTTCATCGTCGTTGACCACCAGCGCCAGCTGCCCGGCCGATAGCGCCGGCGACATGGCGGGGGCGACAAACTGGGCGCGGGCGTCGGCCTGCACCAGGACGCTGGCGAGCAAGGGAAAGAGCAGGTATTTCAAAGCGGAGAGACTGGCCTGTACTGGTCGAAGGGGCAAGAAACGCTTGCGGCATGTTGCTAATCTACCTTGAAAGACCTTGCTTTACCAAGCGATATTGCCGGAAAATGTTGCTCGATGAAAACCTCGGAACGCCAGAACCGTCGCCCTGGCGTTGCATGCGTGCCTAAGTACTAGACCCGTTTGTAGACATCTTCGTAGCGCACGATATCGTCTTCGCCCAGGTAGCTGCCGGACTGCACTTCGATCAGGTGCAGCGGCAGGCGGCCGGGATTTTCCAGGCGATGCGTCATGCCGATAGGAATGTAGGTCGACTGGTTTTCACTCAGCAACTTGACTTCATCGCCGCACGTCACCTGTGCCGTGCCGCTGACGACGATCCAGTGTTCGGCGCGGTGATGATGCATCTGCAGGGACAGCTTGCCGCCAGGATTGACCGTAATGCGCTTGACCTGGAAACGGTCGCCCAGGTCGATGCCTTCGTAGCAACCCCATGGGCGATACACCTTGGTGTGCTGCAAATGCTCGGTACGGCCCGTGCTTTGCAAGTGGGAAACCACTTGCTTGACGCGCTGCACCTGGTCCTTGTGCACCACCAGCACGGCGTCCGCAGTTTCCACCACGATCACGTCCTGCACGCCGATCAGCGCCACGATGCGGCTTTCGGCGCGCACCAGCGAATTGCTCACGTCGTCCAGGTACACATCTCCGCGCACGGCATTGCCGGCTGCATCGCGCGGCAGGACCTCGCGCAGCGCGGACCAGGAGCCCACGTCGCTCCAGCCGATATCGGCCGGCACGACCACGGCGCGGCTCGTGTGTTCCATCACGGCATAATCGATGGAGTCGGCGGGACAGGCGGCAAACTCCTTCTCGCTCAGGCGGCAGAAATCGAGGTCGCGGTAAGCCAGGCGCACTGCCGCTTCGGTGGCGCTGGCCATGGCGGGCTGGAATTGCGTCAATTCCTGTAAATAGCTGGCAGCGCTGAAGAGAAACATGCCGCTGTTCCAGAAGTAGTCGCCGCTGGCAACAAAACCGGCCGCGCTCTGCGCATCGGGTTTTTCCACAAAACGGTCGATCTGGTAGCACGCTTCGCTGCCCGCGATGGCTGCGCCGCGACGGATGTAGCCATAACCCGTTTCCGGCGCCGTTGGCACGATGCCGAAGGTGGCCAGCGCACCTTGCGAGGCGGCCTGGAGCGCATTCTCGATGGCCGCATGAAAGGCCGCACGGTCTTCAATGACGTGATCGGCAGGCAACACCAGCATGATGGCTTGCGGATCGAGCGCTTGCAAATACCAGGCGGCGGCGGCGACGGCCGGCGCCGTGTTGCGGCCCACCGATTCGAGCATGATGGCCAACGGCGCGATGGCGATATCGCGCATCTGCTCGGCCACCAGGAAACGGTGCTCGTCGCCACAGATCAGCAACGGCGCCATCATCTCCGGCCAGCCAGCCAGGCGCAGCGCCGTTTCCTGCAGCATGGTTTTGTCTGATACCAGCGGCAACAGTTGCTTGGGCAGCGCTGCGCGCGACAGGGGCCAGAGGCGGCTGCCGGCGCCGCCGGACAGGATGACGGGATAAATCTTCATGGTGGACGTCCTCTATTTATTTCAATAATGCAAGTTCAACGGGGCTGCGGCGCTTGCTGCGCCGGTCGCGCGCGTTCGACCATTGATCGGTCAGGCATTCGGACACGTGTTTCATGTCTCCGTTGCGGTCGACACTGTATTCCTTGAAGACGATCACTTCTTCCAGAGCAATGTTCTGCAGCACGCGCGTATATTCAAAAAGCACGCTGCGCACCACGCGCGCACCGGAACAGATGTGGCTGCCATGGCCGATCCAGGTGGGGCCGATGATGGTGGCGCCCGCCTCGATCTTGCAGCCAGAGCCGATATACACGGGCCCTTCGATGTGCGTGCCTTCCCACTCTATGCGCGTATTCAAGCCCACCCAGATGCCCTCTTCCAACTGTACACCAGGCACGTCCATGTGGGCCACTTCACCCATCATGACGCTTTGCGATACTTCCCAGTAATCCTTGATGTTGCCGATATCGATCCAGTTGAACGTGCGCGACTGGGCGTAGAAAGGCAAGCCTTTTTCTGCCAGCAAGGGAAACAAGTCCGAGCCGATGTCGAAGACCGTGTCCTTGGGTATCAAGTCCAGCACGGCAGGCTCAAAAATATAGATGCCGGTGCTGACATGGTTCGACAGGGCCGTTTCCTGGCTGGGCTTTTCCTGGAACGCCTTGATGCGGCCATCCTTGTCGCTGACCACCACGCCATAGCTCGACACCTTGTCCCACGGCACTTCGCGCGTGATCACGCTGGCCAGCGCCCCCTTGCGGCGATGCTCGAACAGGGCCGACTGGATGTCGAGGTTGATCACCGCATCACCGCACAGAACGATGGTGGTATCGTCAAAAAAGCCACCGAATTCCTGGATCTTCTTCATGCCGCCGGCCGAGCCTATCGGCTGCGGCACCACCACGCCGGCATCGGTCAAATAGCCTTCGAACGAGTAGCCGATCTGCACGCCATACTGGTGGCCGTCGCCAAAATACTCTTCGATCTTTTCATGCAGGTAACTGACATTGACCATGATGTCGCGCACGCCATACTTGGCCAGGTGCTCGATCAGATAAGCCATCACGGGCTTGCCCAGGATGGGGATCATGGGCTTGGGTAAGTCATAGGTCAGCGGGCGCACACGCGTCCCCTTTCCTGCGGCCAAAATCATTGCTTTCATTTCACGCTCCAATGTCTATGGGGACGCCTAACTCTGCCTGCGCCTACCCGAAGCGATAGAATATCACCAATTTTGCAACACTATTACATTTTTCATATTATTTTTTGCGCATTGCAACATGCCAGACTGCCATCTTTTGTGGCGGCCGCGTCATCGGTACCTGGCGCATTCGCGCAGGAATACCAGGATGTCCCAGGTATAGCGTCGCAGCAGCCGGCGCGGCTCTTGCAGCAAACGGTAAAACCACTCCATGTGGATGCGCTGCACAAAAGCGGGCGCGCGCCGCTTGCCGCCGGACCAGAAGTCGAACAGCGCGCCCACGCCCACGAGTACATTGGCGTCCAGGGCATCCTGATGGGCGAGTATCCAGCGCTCCTGGATAGGGTTGCCCATCGCCACAAGCACGACCTGGGCGCGCGTCGCATTGATTTGCTGCAGCAGATCGGGCGCACTGCCGATGCCGGCATGTCCATCGCAACTGCCGACGACGTCCTGCCCCAGCACCGTGCGCACATGCGTCACTGCCTTGGCCAGGATGTCGGGTTGCGCGCCCAGCATGAACACGCGCAGCGGCTGCGCGCTTTGCTCGAACAAGTACGGCGTGAAATCGGTGCCATTCAGATTCGCGGCGAAACGGCGCCCCTGCATCAGCCTGGCGGCAATATCCATGCCGACACCATCGTTGACGATGAGGTAGCGACGCGAAGGATCAGCTTCCAGTACGAAGCGGTTCTTCACGATAAAGTTGGTATTGGCAAAAAACAGCGCCGTCTTTTCCCCGCGCGCGATGATGCCCAGCAAGTGCTGCGCCAGCCACTCGCGCGTCGTGCTCAGCACGGGAAAACGGCTGATGTTGATGGTTTCTGGTGCTTCCATGGTGCTTGTGCGCCTCCTTCAATCCGCGGCCGCGCCGCGGTGCTTCAAATTGCGTAATTGCCTGAGCAGTGACAAGGGATCAAAGCCCCCTGCCGTGCCGCGCAGCGCGCGCCCCAGCAGCAGCATCGGCAGCAGGTAGGCGATGGCGCCGGCAAACAGGGCCAGCACCAGCAGCACGATGGCGCTGCCCTGCCACCAGCGCGCCATCACGTACAAGGTCAGCAACAGTGCCGCAGCGCCCGCCAGGATAGGCTGCAGCGCCACCAGGAAGGACGTCCAGGGCAAGTCCATGGACTTGCATGCCAGGTGCTGCGACCACGGCAACATCAGCAGGTAGGCGGCGGCAAACGACAAGCTCATCGCCAGCAAGCCATACTGGCTGAAGCAGGCGGCCAGGATCACGGCCAGGCTCAGCTGCAAGATACCGAGCAGCGGCGGCCAGCGGCTGTGTCCCAGGGCAAACAGCACATAGTTGTTCAGTTCCGCTACCGAAGAGAGGCAATACAACAGTGCCAGCGCGGCGATGGTGCTACTGGCAGGCAACCATTTCTGGCCAAATACCGTTGCCACCAGCGGCTCGGCCAGGGCGGCCTGGAACAGCAGCATGGGCAGCATCAGGAACAGCATCATCGCCAGCAATTGCAGGTAAGCCTGGCGCAGCTGCTCGGGCTTGCCACTGGCGGCGGCGAACACGGGCAGCGACACGCGCAGCAGCGACGCCGTGATAACCAGGTACACGGCCGACGTCAGGCGCTTGGCCAGGTTGTACAGTCCGGTCGCATACGGCCCCAAAAAGATACTCACCAGCAAGGAGTCGCCATTGCTGTTGGCAAAGGACAAGATGCCGGAGACGCTGACCTGGCGCACATCATGCCAGTAGCGGCTGGGCCGCGCGCGCCACGCCAGGCTGGGCAGCCAGCCGCTTTGCAGCACCACCAGCAGCAGCGCCAGCCCGGCCGCCATCACTTGCTGCACCACCAGCGACATGGCGCCCCAGCCACGGTAGGCCAGTGCAATGCCGAGCACGCCACCGAGCATGACGGACACGGTGGAGCGGATGGCCAGCTGCTTGAATTTCATTTGCCGCACCAGCCGCGCTTCGTATGAACGCACCATGCCGAAGAACAGGATGGAGAGGCTCATGCCTTGCAGCACGGGCGCCAGCGATGCTGCGCTGAACAGCGCCGAGACGGGGCCGGCGCTCAGGAACATGCAGGCGCACAGCAACAGGCCGGCTGCCGTGCAGCGCCAGAACAGCGCCGAATAGGCGCCGTCATCGGGTTCTTTCGCGCGTATCACGGGCATGGCCAGTGCGTCGAGCACGACCAGGCGCGAGAACAGGATGAACAAATGGGCAATCGTCAACAAGCCGAATTCGGCAGGGTTGAGCAACCGCGCCAGGATGGCGAAGATGATGAAGGACAAGCCCTGCTGGGCCAGATTGTCGAGCACGGCCCAGAAGGAGCCGGACGCCATGCCAGGCGCCTTGACCTTGCCTTCGGCTTTGCTCCCGTTCATGCTGCTGCCCCGCTCACGGGCGTGCCTTGTAGGCAGCCACGGTCGCGCTGACGAAATCGCTGATGCGCGCGGCTATCGTACCGATGTCGAAGCGGTGCGAATGCTGCAGCGCATTTTGCGCCAGGCGCATGCGCGCAGGCTCGTCCGGTTCCAGCACGTCGCGTAGCAAGGTGATCAGTTCGTCGTGGTTGCCCGAGGCAAAGGTGTAGCCATTCTCGTTTTCTCGGATGCTCTCGGCGATGCCGCCGGAACGCGCGCAAATGACGGGCACGCCATAGGCCAGCGCTTCGACGACGATGCGGCCAAACGGTTCCTTCCACTTCGACGGCACCACCAGCACGTCGAACAGCGGGTAGACGTCATCGGGCTTGACCCAGCCCATGAACTCGACGTCGGCATCGCCGAATTTTTCACGCAGGCTGGCCACATACGCTTCGTCCTCGCCCGTGCCGCCGATCAGGAAGCGCACATTGCTGTTCGGTCCCATCAGGCGCGCCGCATCGGCCAGCACATCGACGCCCTTGTGCGGCGCCAGCACGCCCATGTAGCCAACGACCAGCTTGCCGTCGCGCGCCTTGGGCACCCGCCCAGCGATGGGGAACACGGGACCGGGAATGACGGCCGAGGTGGCGTGCTTGAAATAGCCCAGTTCCAGATGTTGATCGACAACAAAACGCGTTTCGCCAAAGACCCCGTCCACCAGGTGCGACATCGGCTTCTTTCCCACTGACAACACCTTGCAACTGCCGCACTGGCCCGTGCAATTGGCGCCGTTCTTGAACAGGCCGCCACGCCAGCAAGCCAGAAAGTAACTCTGGATGACGTGTACCACGGGCACCTTGTGCATGCGCGCCAGCAACCAGGTTGCCACATTGATGTTTTCAATGCTGACCGTCATGACGACGTCGGGCCGGAAAGCCTTGACGTGCGGGCGCAAGCGCCAGTAGGCGCGCGGATTGAAGTTTTCCAGCACATGCCACAACATCTTCAAGGCTGCCGGGCGTTTGGTAAAAAAGTAGTCCCAATACACATTCGGCGAGCGCATGATATGCACTTCCACGCCCTTGTACTGTTCCACGCCGGCGGCGTCGCCGACAGTGACGACGCGCACCTCGTGTCCCTGGGCCAGCAAGCCGCTGGCGATCATGAACGAGCCTTCCGGCCCGCCCCCTTTGCCGCGGGGAGGAAAGGCGGCACACACAAGCAAAATTTTCAAGTCGGCGCTCGATCAGTAAAAAGAGAAAAAAAAGTGGACATGGCGTCAGCCGACGGTCGCCTTGTTCTTGACGCCCAGGCGCGTGAACATGCCCTCGATCCGTCCGGCGTACTTCTTGCCGAGGGTTTTCACGGCCAGCGCGCAATAGCGTTCCACCGTATAGAAGTACAGGGCCGCCAGTGCAATGATCAGCACGAAAGTCAGCGCGACGACGACGGGATGGGTAATATCGTCCGGATACAGTTTCTTGACCCAGTACAGCACCGGCATGTGCAGCAGGTACAGTGAAAAACTCAGGCTTCCCATCAGCCGCAGCAAGGGATTGCCGAACAGCAGGCGCGCGCTGAGGGAGTCGAAGGAAAAGACGAAAATAAAGAAGGCCACCAGCACCGCCATCACCAGCGTGTTGAGGTTATTATGGGTCATTTGCTCGCTGAGCTGGATGACGCCGCATTCGACGCCCAGGAAAATCAGCAACAAGCTCACATGGATGATATTGATCAACTGCGGCTGGTGAAATTCAATGTGCATCTTCCGGCGCACCACGCCGGCCAGCACGCCAAAGGCAAAGTAGTGCAAATTGGCGCCCACAAACGTGCCCGGCAGGCTACGGCGCAGCATGAGCAGCAGCACGCAGGCGAAGACGATAAAGACCAGTGGCAAGGCATTTTTGGTCGACACATAGTGGGCCGTCGCGCTCCACAGCAGCAGGAACAGGACGTAGAACTGCACTTGCGGGCCTATCGTCCAGAAGACAGACTCGTTACCGATGAACAACAGATGACGCAGCAAATTGTGCGCGCCGATCTGATACACGAACTGCGGGTCGAAGCAAGTGAAGATGACGAAGGACGCGAGGATCGTAAACAGGTAGGCGGGCGCGATGCGCGTAAAGCGCGCCAGGCTGTAGGCAGTCACGTCCTCGGCACAGAATTTCTTGTCGATATACAGGTAGGACAAGAGAAAGCCGCTGAGCGAGAAAAAAATCATCACGCCCAGGTTATTGAAATGGTGCGACAGGCGCAAAAACCCTTCGCTCCCCATATGGGCATAAATCACCATCAGGGCGGCAAAACCGGCCAGACCGGAGATTGAATCGATTTTCTTGTTCACTGAGATAGCTCACCGGTTATGAGGGAAAAACATAGCCGTCTCGGCTGCTCCTGCGATCGGTGCGTCAATACACCGCCGCGCAGCACTATTATAATTAGATTAATTTTTATTGTCCGCACATTATGACATGCGGCTTGAAACAATTACCGTTTACACCACACTGCCGGTAAAGAAATATCTTTGACGCCAGCTTATTGGCGCTTGCGCAGAAGTTCTTCATAGATTGCCACGTAGCGCCCGCCAATATGATTCCAGCTGTACTGCTCGGAAAAATGCTGCAATTGCATGCGCCGCGCCGCGTACGCATCCTGGTCTTGCGCATGCGCGGCGGCTATTGCCGCCACCGTCTGCGCCACATCGCCAGTGTGCAAGATACCGAGCTGCGCCTTTTCCAGCAGCTTGCGAAATGGCGGAATATCGCTGAGCACGGGCGTCAAGCCCGCGCTCATCGCTTCGATGGCGGCGATGCCAAAGCCTTCATGACGCGACAGGCAAATATAGTAGCTCGACTGCGACATCAGCTCGGCCAGTTGCGCATCGCTGGGATTGGCGACGATGCTGACGCGTTCGGCAATCCCCTTCTCGCGCGCCAGCGCTTCCAGGTCGGCGCGGCTGAGGTCATACTCGCGCCCGGCAATCACCAGGCGCCATTCAGGATGGCGCGCGGCCAGTCCGGCAAACAGGTCCAGCGTTTCCTTCAAACCCTTGTTCGACGACCAGCGCCCGAAATACATGATGCACGGCAACTTCGTGGCGGAACCCTTAGCCTGGTACTTTTCCACATTGACGCCGTTTTCAATCACCGTCAGGCGCGGCGCCTTGATGATCTTGCCGAACAGATTGCCATCGTTGTCGCTAGTGCCGACCACCCGCGCATAGGCGTGCGAGGTGGCGCGCGTGATGGTATGGAAGAAGATCGTCTTCAGGCGCGAGGCAAAGCTGGTATGGAAGAAGCCGCCATGGGTGGAGGCCACCAGCGGACGTCGGTGCAGCCACTTGGTGGCGGCCAGGTAATCATAGGCAAAATCGACGCCATGCACGTGCACTACGTCATAGTCGCCCAGCAGCCGCACCACGCCGGGCGAGAACGGATAGCGCGTGGAGCCCGAGTAGGGTATGCGGATCACGCGCACGCCATTGACCACCTCTTCTGCCGGCAGGATGTCGGCCGGGTTCACGAATACCCGATTCAGCGTGATGATGGTGGGAATGTGGCCGTGGCAACGGGCTTGGTAATGGGCAATATTTTGTACGACATCTTCCATGCCACCGATCGATGGATAGTACTGGCGAACAACATGTGCAACTTTAATCGGCATAATGGGCTTTCCCGGCAACAAATTGGCCGGAGCGCAGCGGAGAGGTCAGCCATTTCTTGTCGCGCACGGCGCAACAGCCGAGCAAGAACCAGAGGACGCCGGCCGACTTCAGCGCGAACAGGGAGGTACCGCTGATGCACAGGATCAGCGACATATAGATAACGATGTAGGTACGGAAGCGCTCGCCGTGTTCGTCGCGCATCTTGATCATCCACAGGCCGATCCACAGCACCACGCAGCCCAACAGGCCAAAGCGCGTCAGGATGATGGAATAGCCCATGTCGCCAAAATTGATGTTGTAGCCGGCCAGTCCGAAAATTTCCGCCGTGCCGAAACGCACCATGGTAATGCCGCTCGAATACAAGCGGCCAGGAATGTTGTCGCTGTAGCGCCCATCGTAGTACAGGCCGAACAGGACCAGGATGACGGCGCACACGAAAGGCAGGATCATCACCAGGCGATTGCCGCGTCCCGAAAAAAGCAGGCGCATCAGCACCATCAAGCCCACAGTCACCAGGCCATAGCGCGAATCGGCCAGGGTGATCATGATGGCGGCGGCGCCGAGAAAAAAGGCCATCGAACGCCATTGCTCGCGGCCCTTGGACAAGCCCCATGCGGCCACGATCACGGCAAAGTTGCCGAGCGAGACAGGTTCGAGAAATACGGACGAAACGCGATGGCTGCCCAGCAGGAAAGGCAGGATGGTGCGCCCGATGCCGGCCGGGCGAATGCCGTTCAGCGCCAGGGTGCTGCCTTCAGCCCAGTTGGTACTGGTCGAGATATTGCCTTGCGCCAGGTAATACGAATACACATTGAACAGCTTGGAATACACATCGACCAGCATCAACTCGAAAAAGCCCACCGCCAGCACGATATAGATAATGATTTTCAAGGCACGGTCGGCGTATTTCTCGTCACCGAAATTGCGCCCAAGAAAATAGAAAAGCACCAGGATGATAACGTCGCGGAAACCCTTGGGATCGAGCGAACTGCGCAGCAAGGCCAGCAGCAGCAAATACGAAGCGATCAGGGTCAGGATGGCCACGAAAGACAGCTCGATGCGGCGCAACAGCAGCACGGCACAAGTGACATAGATGCACAGCTCGGAAAACGCCACCAGCGCCGTCGATGCCTTAAAGAAATGCGTGTGCACAAAGCACAGCACGGCCTGGTAAACCGTGGCGGCGATCAGGATGGCCAGCAACAAATGGCGCTTGTTGCTCTCCTCACCAGCGTCGGGCTGGCTGGCGTAGGGGGGGCGGGCGTAAAGAGTCATGCTTGTTTCATCATCGGTTAATAAGACAGATTGGTCAGGCTGCACGCCGTGTTATTGCTAGTCATCGAACTTGCCGGCCAGTTTTTCCGTCGGCGTCTTGCCGATATGGGCAAACAGGGCATTGACGAACTGATCCTGCAACGCATATGCCGCCGTCTTGTCGGCCTGGATGCTCGAGACGCGGAACAGCAAGCCATCGGGCACCTTGCCGCCCAGGCCATAGAACAGCTGGAGCAGCTTGCGCCCCACGCCAGGCAAGGTGGCCCGGTCGCCAACGGTAACCCAGTAGGTAATCGGTTCATTGCGGCTGCCACTGACTGCCACCAGGCGGCGCACGGGAATGTTGCGCTCGGCCACCTTCAGCGTGCCCACGTCATTGCTGGTGATGGCAAAGCCTTGCGCCGTATAGCAAATTTCGGGGCGGTGTGCCTGCGTCGCTTCGCCGCGCTGGTCATCGCCATAGGCGACCGACAGCAAGATGCGTTCGCCAGCGGCGTTCACATAGGTGCGCGCCAGCGTTTGCGTGTAAATCTTCGCCAGCGCAGCCTCGGCTTCGGGGTTGACCACGGCGGCTGCCGCATCGCGCTCTTCATGCCACTCGCCAAACTCGGACGGCACCAGCGCCGTCAGGTCCAGCGTGGGCTTGCCTTCGGACATCTTGACCGTGGGCGTCACTATTTTCGTCAGCACCGAGGTCGATATCATCAGCACGCCCAGCAGCAGGCCCGCGAACAGCGTCTTGCGCTGCATACCTTGCAGTGTATCAAGCATGTTTTTTCTCCCGTCGCTGCACATACGACTGCAACAGCCAATCAACGCCCAGGATCAGCAACAGGGCGGAGATGAACAGCACCATGCCGGCAAAACCATGCAGGAAGCCCTGCCCTGCCGCGTCGCCGAAATAATACGTAATCAGGGTCAAGGCCATCACGCGGATCACATTGGCCGTAAAGGAAATCGGCACGATCAGTACGGCCAGCACGCCGTTGCGCAGGGCAGACGTATGACGCACCAGATTGAGGTAGAACAAACCCAGGGCTTCGAGCGTAAACAGCGTGTGCAAACCGGCGCAGGCATCTGCTACCATCAACTGATATTGGCCCATCTGCAAAATCACGCCGCTGCGGGCGATCGGATAACCAAGGAAAAACAGCACATGTTCAGTGACATACGACACAGCCGTCTTCATCGGCATCGTCAACATCGCCACCAGGATGCCGGGCAAGGGAATCATGAACAGCATGAAGAACAGGGGAAACCACATGATGCGCAAGGCCAGGGTACCGCGCTTGATCAGCAGCACTGCTGCCAGCAGGACGATGTAGGAGCCGATTTCAAAGATGGAAAACTGTTGCGAGCGGCCCAGCACATACATGACCAGGCCCACCACGGCGACAATCCAGCCTGCCGTGGACGAAGGCTGGCCCTCGGTTCTTGCCATCATTTCCGGCCACTTGCGGTACAGCAGCCAGGTCGACAGCACGAGGATGATCGGGCCGTGCGCCTGCTCCTCGCTCATCCACAAACCAGTGATCAGGTCATAAAAGGACGGGACGTACAGGGCCAGCAAACCGACCACGACCGGTCCCCATTCGGGAATGGCGGCCTTCCACCACGGTATCACGGCGTCGCGCGAGCTTAAGGAAGAGGTTTGCATCACTACCCCATGAATGACTGTCGTATTAAAAGCGCCTGCCTTACCGAATGGTACAGCACCGCATCGTTGGCATCGGTTAAACCTCGGCCTATCGTACTTGCAAGATAGCGTCCCCAGAAACCTTTAAAGGATAAGAAACTATTTTAACAAAACATTAAGATTATAACGGAGCCGCGACGCTGGTCAAGCTGAAATACGGCATTTGGGCAGGCTATTTTTTCGTCCACGCGCAAATGTCGGCAAAAGAGACAAATCCCTGTGCAATCAATCACTTGCCATACGGAAAAATGATTCTCTTGGTCAACTTTAACCTGCCGCAGTTGCCACGGCGAAAACTGACTTACACGCACGGTAACACGCGCACGTCAGCACCAAGTCCCACGATAAAACGCCGCGCATGCCCCCCCAACTGGCGCGGCCATGCGTGCGCAACAAGCGCCGCGGCCCGCTACGCCACAGTCTATTTTTGCCACTCGACCTGCAGCAGGGACAGGGAATTGCGCGTCACGCCCACGACTGGCTGCACACTGAAGATATAATTCTTGCCCCACCACGCGCCCGCTGACCAGTACGTCCAACCGGCCCATGGCGCGTTACGCATCGACGTCAGCGCTGCCTGCAAGGTGGGCCGGCACTCTGGCGTGTCGGCAACGCCAAATTCGCCCATGAACACCCTTTGCTTGTTGGCCACGGCCCAGACCCTGACCTTTTCGAGGATATCAGTCAGCTTGGCCGGTGAGATGCAATCGGCCTTGGTTCCCGAGTAATTCGAGTCGACATACTGGTGCACCTCGATCAGGGTGCGCGCCAGCGGGTCTTTCACGCTAGCAAAAGTCGTGGCGTTGGACACGCCGTCGCGCGGCGTGGCCCAGTCATGCGCGCCACTATAGGTACCGCCAGCAATGACGACCAGGTGTTTCGCGTCATTTTCACGCAATTTTGCCAGCGTGGCCTTGGACGTTTCGCCCCATTGCCTCAGGCTCGTCAGCACCGGCTCGTTCATGAGCCCAAGCGCGACCGTATCAACATCAGGGAAGGCTGCACTCATGCGTACCCAGAAATCGGCGAAGTCCTCGGTCGTGGCGCCAGGGCTGCCCAATGGAATATTATTGTAGGCACCATAGTTATGCGCATCGAGCAGCACGCACATGCCGCGCGATTTCGCCGTCTCCACCACCTTGGCAATAAACCTGAGCTGTGTCGGGTCGAGCGGGCCGCCCACGACAGGCTGCAAGCGTTCCCAGCGGAACGGCAGGCGCAGCATGTTTGCGCCCAGATTGGCAAAGTAGCTGATATCGCTCGCGCTCGGATACATGAAATCCTTGAATACGGTACCGGGAATCTTGGCACCGTTGAATTCTGCCCCGGCCAGATTGACGCCGCGCAAGGGTGTCTTGTCCAGGCAAGCGGCGCCGGCAGGCACGGCAACGGCCATCGCCGCGGTCAGCAACACGCCCAGCGCGCCCCGGCGCATACATCCTGCGCCCGCCATGGCGCTGCCGGCATCTGCCCCCCTGTGATCGCTGCTCAATTGTCGGACTGTGTCGAACAGAAATTTCATGTTGCCATCCCTCCATTGTGGAAATACATCGTTTGCCACTATACATTTCCCATCCTTGCTGGCGCAATAAAAACCAGGCCTGGCTTGATGTTGAGCATGGCCTGGCCTTGTCAATACGTGCATCGTGTTGCCACCGGCAGGCATTCCCCTATCCGATCGCAAGCTGCCATCCTTGCCGAGCGATGGCCCGCGCAAGCAGCGATAGTTTAATCATAAGCGGTAATTGATACGACGCCAGCACAAGCCGCTCTATTTCAAAAAAGAAAGAACTCGTGTGCCACTTGTTCACATAATGAAAATGGCCGCACATGGCGGCCAGACAAGTTCGGGGAGAGGAAGCATGCATATCATGCCTGCTTAGGCACTATATGCGCAGGGGTAGCGATAATGCGGGGTTAAAACTCTTGCATAACGGTACCGACAATTTCAACACCGTTACGCTCCAGCTGCTCGGCGAAGGTTGCCAGATCGGCCAGTCCAGTGGCATTCTTGCGCGCCACCAGCAAGGCGCCGCCCGCTCGCGCAGCAACGGCCAGCGCATCCGAGCCGCTGGAGAATGGCGCGACGTCGTACAACACCACATCATAGCGCGAGGCAACTTGCTCGTTGAGTGTGGCAAATGAAGTGCGGCTAAGCAATTCCTGCGGATTCGGCGGCAAGGTACCCGCGCTCATGACCGACAGGGCAACAAACGAATCGATCTTGGCGATCGCGTCCAGGTCGCCGCGGCCAGCCAGCAGGTCCGACAGGCCCTGGCGCCCTTTCAGGCCGAAGAATTCCTGCTGTTGCGGCACGCGCAAGTTCGCATCGACCAGCAAGGTTTGCTCGCCGAGCTGGGAAAAGACCACGGCCAGGTTGGCGGCAAAGATGGCGGCGCCATCGTCCGCATTGATACTCACCACCACCAGCGCCTTGTGGCCGCGTGCGAACCAGCGCAGCATCAGCTGGCTGCGGATGGCGCGCAAGGTTTCGACTTGCTGGCCAAATGGCTCGTACGCGGCAATCAGCTTGTCCGAAAAGTTGCCGGTGCCGCGCGGCAGGTAGGGATAATTGAACTGACGCGCGAGTACCTGCTCGATATCGGCTTCGGTGATCAGGCCCAGGCGCTGCGCCGCTTCACCAAAACGGATGCCCAGTTCCTTCTGCATGCGCAGCACGCGTTCGGCATTTTCCGGCGTGATCTTGCCCGACTCCAGCAGCAAGCCGCCGATGCTGGAATCGCCAACGTGCGCCGTGTCGGCGGCAGGTGCTGGTACATGCCCAGCCAGTGCAGGATGATTCATTGTGTTTCCTATCGAATTAATTCAAACGCAAGCGGCTCGACAACACCGACTTCAGGGACTTGAAGCGGCGGCGCTTCGGCGCTTGCCAGGCGATCACGCCCAGCACCGGAATTTGCAGCGCATCGAACAGATCGCGTTCGGAGCGCACGCGGCGGTCCAGCATTTCCAGCAGAATACTCAAGCCCAGGCCCAGCAAGCCGCCAAAGAAGAAGGCAAGCACGGTGTTGAGGATGACTTTCGGCCCCGCTGGCACGACCGGCGGCACGGCAGGATTGAGGATCGAGATATCGGACTGTTCGGCCTGGCCTTCGATGCTGGTCTGCGAAAAACGCTGCGACGTGGCGTCGTAGGCGCGCTGGGCGCTTTCGACATCCTTCATCAGCACGCCCATTTCATCGCGCGTGCGGTTCAGTTCCAGCACTTTGGTTTTTTGCGCCGCCAGGGCGCCACGGATGGCACCTTCGCGCTGCTGCAAAATCTGCGCATTGTTGCTCACGCTGCCTGCAGTGACATTGATAGCCGCTGCCAGGTCGCTGCGCAATTTATCGAGTTCCGCCTTGGCGCTGATGTATTGCGGGTGGTTCTGCGACAGGCGCTGTGAAATCTCGGCAAACTTCGATTCGGCCGTGCCCAGGGCAATCTTCAAATTCTGGATCATCGGATTTTGCGCCACATCGGGCGATTCCAGTGACGATGCGCCCTGCGCCATGCGCTGGCGCGAGGTCGCTTCCATCGACTGCGACTGCGCCATCACCAGTTGCTGCGACAAATCGTTCAGGCGGTTCGATTCCACGTCGACGCGGTTATCCAGGCTGACGATGCCATTTTCCTGCTGGTACTTGGACAAACGGCTTTGCGTTGCTTCCAGCACATCGCGCATCTGGCGCGTCTGGTCATTGAAATAGGTCGAGGCTTTTTTCAAGGGCTCGACTTTCAGCTGGATGCTGACGCGCTGGTACTCTTCCGCAAAGGCATTCGCGATGGCGGCCACGAAATTCGGGTCCGAACCGCTGAAACTGATTTCCACAACGCTACTTTCACGCGAAGGTACGACCTCGAGTTTTTTCAGCAACAGATCGGCCAGCCAGTCACGCACCGTGCCCTCGCCGCCCGTGGCAGCGTTGAACTGGGCGATGACGGCAGGATTTTGCGCCAGCTTCAGAGAATCGACGACATGCAGGGCAACGTTCTTGCTGCTGATGATATCGATTTGCGTGGCCATGTAGCCGGCCATCAGTTGACCCGGCATTGCCAGGCCCGTGACGGTATCGACACCCTTGTAGTTGAGCAACACGGATGCCGTGCCCTTGTACGTCTTGGGCAGGAGCAGGCTGATCGCCAGCGTTGTCGCCACCACGATCACCAGGGTGATCCAGATGACGCGCTGGCGAGCGCGCAATATCAGTAAAAACTGGGAGAAATTCATAGAAACCGTCTCATATCATTGCAAAACAATCGGTACAAAATAGGCAGCAAAGCGCTGCCACCATCACTTAAAACCAGCTTTCCTTCACATACACCACGTCGTCGCTGAGCAGCAGGTCATCGTGATTGGCATCGATGATCTGCAACTTGCCATCCGGCCCCCGGCGCTTGATGCGGATGTTGCGCTCGGTGCCGCGCTGGGTCAGGCCACCACCGGCCGACAGCGCCTGCAGCACCGTCATCGAGCGCTCCAGGCGCATGGGGCCTGGACGTTGCACTTCACCATAAATATAGATGCGTGGAGCGCGCTCTACAAATACTACATCGTTGGCGGCCAGGTCAAAATCGCGGTTCAGGTCGGAAGTACGCACCATTTCCACGACATCGACGACATCGGTAGTGGTCTTGCCATCGCGTTTGCGGATCAGGCTGACAGTATCGCCGCCCTCGGGACCGATGCCCCCGGCCAGCGCCAGCAAGTCAAGCAGGCTGCGGCGGCCATCGACCGGATAACGGCCCGGTCGGTTCACCTGGCCCAGCACCGACACTTGCTGACTTTGCAACAAGGTAACGATGATATTGACTTGTGGCTTTTTCACAAAGCCGCCCGTTTCAAGCTTGTTGGCAATCTTCTTTTCCGCCTCGGCGACGGGCATTTTCATGACGTTGACCTGGCCGATCAGGGGGAACGTGATGTCGCCCGCTTCGCTGACGCGCGTTTCCACGCCCAGATCCGGGTTGCCGTAGACGGAAATCTTCAGCACGTCGCCCGCGCCGAGCACGACTTCTCCGGCATTGGCACTGCCCAGCGTGAAGGCCAGCAGTGAAGTTATTATCAAAAGTATCAGTCGTTTCATCATCAGCTCGATCTCGTCGGTCATTACGGTTAGTTATGCAAAATATCAATGGTGCCAGGCATGCTTATTTCAGGCCAGCAACGCCTCGTGCGTTAGCCGCAGCGCTGGCGCTTGCCGAGGCTGCAGAAGCCGCCCCCGATGCCGCAGTGGCAGCAGAAGCAGCAGGCTGGTTCAGGTACTCGATCTTGGCCGCTGCGCGCAGGCGCTCCATTTCTTGCTTGGCGGCATCCTTGGTCCTGATATTGACCAGGTACTGCTCGATCTGCGGCGCGGCGGCGGCCAGCTTGACCGGCACATCCTTGATGTCGACGATCGTCATCAGCATCGCGCGTTCACCTTCATTGATGATGAACAGCTGGCCTTTCGGCATGGCTTGCAACTTCGTCACCAGTTCCGGCGCCAGCTCCGTCGTCGTGCGCGACACCTGGCCACGCGCAAAACCGATCTTGTTGCTCTCCATCCAGGCCGCCACCTCATCGAGCGACTTGCTCTTGTCGATCACTTGCTTGAGCGCATCGTTCATATCCTTGCTGGCGATCAGCAACTGGCGCATGTCGAACTGCTTGCGATTGCTAAACAATTCAGGATGCTTGTTGAAGTAATCTTCCACTTCGGCCTTGCTCGGAGGCGTAATGCCGCTCAATTTCTTTTGCATGTAGGCCTGGCTGATGATCAGCGCCTTGGCCCGCTCGATGGCTTGCATGACCTTCGGATCGCGGTCGATCTTTTCTTTCAATGCAACATTCTCGACCACTTGGCGGTCGATCAGCGCTTCGAGCAATTGTTTGCTGGCCGCTTCCTGCTGCGCCGCCGGCACGCCGGCGCGCTGCAATTCCTCGTTCAGCTGCAGCGCCGTGATTTCTTCGCCATTCACGCTGGCGAGCGCCTGGCCCACCTTCTTTTGCTTGTCGCCACCACAGGCGGCCAAGCCGGCCACTGTCAACAGGATAACGCCAGCGGTCAGGATGCGTTGTTGTAGATTCATTCGTTTCATTTTCATCGGACTCGCCATCTCAGAGGGTTCAACATGTTTTCAAGCGCTGCCACGCTTTTCGGGCAGGCGGATCAAAACGATGCATGCACTACATTGTTTCAGCACGTTATCTTACAGGCCCTGCAATCACTTTAGCATGCAACAGGTACAAATTATGCAATAGAATTATAGAAATCACAAATGATGCAACTAATTTTCTTTGGTCAACATAAAAGCCAGACGCCGAGTAACTTGGGAGTTGTCGCCACGCCACAATGCTTGGCTGTGCGACAATCTTCTTGATAGTCTGTCGCACCATCAATGGGCATTTTCCCGTTTCAGCACCACTTGCACCGTACGCACCACGATCCACAGGTCCAGCCACAGCGACCAGTTGCGCAGATAGTCCAGGTCGAAATGCACGCGCGCTTCCATCTTGTCGAGGGTTTCCGTCTCGCCCCGCAAGCCATTGACCTGCGCCCAGCCGGTAATGCCCGGCTTGGCCTTGTGGCGCAACATATAGCCCTTGATCAACTTGCGATACTGCTCATTGTGCGCCACTGCGTGCGGTCGCGGGCCCACAATACTCATGCGCCCTTGCAACACATTGATAAACTGCGGCAACTCATCGAGCGAACTGCGGCGCAGGAAAGCGCCGATGCGCGTCAGGCGCTGGTCATCCTTGGTGGCCTGCACCACCTTGGCACCGTCTTCCGACACCGTCATCGAACGGAATTTATAGACGATAATTTCTTCGCCATACAGGCCATAGCGACGCTGCTTGAAAATGACGGGACCGGGCGACGTCACCTTCACGGCGATGGCAATCATCAGCATCAGCGGCAGCAGGCACAACTGGATCAGGCAGGCGAGCACCAGGTCGCTCATGCGCTTGATCGTGCTGTTCCAGCCTGTAAATGGCGATTCGCAGATGGCGATGACGGGCATGCCGCACACATTGTCAAAACGCGCCTGCATCAGGTCAAATACATAAATATCCGGCAGGAAGTATACCGAGGTGGTGGTGTCCTGCAATTCATCGAGCAACTTGCGGATGCGCGGCTGCGCCGAGATGGGCTGGCTGATGAAAATCATCTTGGTCTGCTTGCTGCGGACGTAAGTGGCAATCTCATCCATTCGGCCCAGCATCGGGTGCTGCATGCCTTCTGGCCAGCGCTCTTCTTCCCGGTCGTCAAAGTAGCCGTCCACCTGCATGAACAGGTTCGGGTGCTTGCTGATGGCGTCGGCAAAGCGCACGCTGACATTGTTGGCGCCGATGATGGCGACAGAGCGCACTTCGTCGCCGCTGCCCTGGATGGAATGCGCGCGGCGCACCGCCAATTGCAGGAAAATCAGCAGCAACGGGGTGATGACAAACCAGGCATACACGGCCTTCATATGATAATGCTGCGCCAGGCCGCTGACCACGCCGAGCATGACCAGGATCAGCGCCGTGACGGCCCAGCCGACGATCACGTCGCGCGCGTAGGCCCACATGCGCCCGGCACGCCAGGCGCGATACGGGTCGATATGCTGATAGATGGACGATGAAATGAAAAACGCCAGTATCATCAATACCAGGGCATAACCGTCGAAGGAAGAACCGAGTACGATCGAGCATACATACAGCGTGACCATGATGACCAGGGGGTCGAGCACACGCTGAAAAAAGGAAATCAGGGGTATATCGTTAATCGTCATTTTACTTTTCAGAATTGAACATTGGCGGAGAACGAAACCCCTTGGGATCGGTAACTATTGCTGCCCACGATAGGATTGCCGCTGCGCCTGCTGCGAAATGCATCCGCTTCCAGCGTGATGTTGCGCAGTGGTGTGTAAGTCAGGCCCAGCGAACTGCTGGTGCTCGCATCGGACAGGCCATTCAAGGCCGTGAAGCCATTGATGGTGCTGAAATCACGCTTCTCGTGCTGCAGCTGGGCATTGACACCCACCTTGGCCGTAGCGCTCCAGAAGGCCGCCACGCTGGCGCCCTTGTTCAGGCTGCTACCGACGAGGCCGCCTTCAACCACCTGAAATTCGCGCCACAGTGCCGCATTGAATCGCAATTTGCCCGTCGCCACCCAATCGGCAATCAGGCGGCCGTTGGCGCCGCTGCTGCTGCCCGAACCCGACAGCGGATGCGTACGCCGCACCCAGCCGCCGAGGAATGACAGCTTGGTCGGCCCGCTGACGAGCCACAGCACATTGGCCTTGATTTCATCCTGCGTGTAATCGTTATCGGGAAAACCCAACCCTGCGCCGCCCTTGAATTGATAGTCCGACTTCAGGCGGCGCAGCTGCACGCCCACCTTGCTGCCGCTGGCGGCGAGATAGTCGAGACCGAGTTCGGTCGCGTCTTCCGAGCGGTTGTTGATCTTTTGCGCGAGCAATTCATAGTCCGCATCGAAGCGCGAAACACCTGCGCGCACCTGCCAGCTGGGATGGAACAGCCAGGTCACATCCGCATAATGGCGGCGCTGGGTGCGCAAATTGCGCTCCTTGGAATTGGTATCGGCAAATGGCGTCAACGTTTCAAGGTAGCTGGTACCCAGATGGCCCTGTACGTGGTTGCCCAACTGCCAGGCCCAATCGACCAGCGCGTCCTTGCCGTTGTAATCGAGTTCCGTAAAGCGGTTGAAGGTCACGCGGCTCAGCTTGGCGTAGCCCGTGAACAACTGCCGGCCAACGGGACGTTCGAACAGGAAGCCGCCTAGCACGGTCCGACTGGTATCGCTCAGATCCGGCGTTTGCCCCGGAAACTCGCTCAGGCGCAGCAAGTTGTCGTCATAGGCAAACGACGTCTGGATGAACGGATGGATGGTGTCACTGATTTCGGCATGGACGGCCGTGCTGAAGGCAGCGCCGATCAGCAGCGACAGCGCGCCCAGGCGCGGCGTGCGAAAAACAGCCCGTGCTGCGTCACAGGCAGCGCACTTTTTTTCAGTCAAGCTCAACATTTTTTTCATCTTTGTGATTGCTGCATTAACTGCATTAATTAATGGCGCCGATGACGCGATTACCAATAAGCCCATTGCCCAGTCATGAGTACCCAGACACCCAGCAAGCCATTCGTCACGCCGTGCGCGATGATGGCCGACCACAGGGTGCGAAAACGCACGTAGAGCCACCCATATGCTAAGCCGGCAAGAATGCCCGCAAACCACAGATTATGTTCAAAGCCAAACAGTATCGCTGTAATGACAATATAGCGAAATCTCAGCAGTGACGGTTCAACGGCCAGAAAATTCGGCGATTGTAACCAACGCAATAGAAAGGAGCGCCAGAATAACTCTTCCATCACGGGCACCACCAAGGCGGCACCGGCGATGCGCGCCACCACCAGCGGCCAGTCATAGCCATTACCGGAGCGCGGATCGAAACCGGCCGACTCGCCGATGACCATCCAGGACGCGCTCAGGTTAAGCCACAGCACCAGCACCACGATGCCCGCCAGCACGGCCCAGACAATGGCACGCCATCCCATGACCGCCGGACCGGGCCAGGCCAGTTCCGTATAGTGCCGGCGATATAGCCATAGCAGAGCCAGAACGACGCCAATTTTCACCACATACAAATAGCGCAGTTGCTCCTGAGCATAGCCCGCCCATATTAACACATCAGCAATAAGAATAAAAAATAGATAAGTAAAAAAAGGCAGCACGCGTGGCAGCGCGAGTCGGTCAAACATGAAGGCGCTCCCCCGTTTCCGGTCTGGTGATGGCTGGCAAATGAAGATTGCTTGCGGCTGGCGCCGCTACAGTAACAACACGGGGAATAGTATCAGCAATATTGTCTTTGATACATCAATAAGACGCAATGCCGCTCCGGGGTCTGTAACGGAGAGTATGTTGCCGCCCGACACGCTACACGCATCGGGCAGCAACATCCGCTTCAGCCAGAGTTTATCACTACAGTATCAATTTTGATATTAATTGCCGCAGGCGGCAATCAATGACAGGCAACTCAGCCTTTGGCGCGCGCTTCGATCGCTTCCCACTTTTCCAGCGCTGCCAGCAACTCTTTCTCGATTTCCGCCACGCGCGCATTGAGGCGTTTGCCTTCGGCCGGCGTTTTCTTGTAGAAATCGGGATGCGACAATTGCCCTGCCAGCACGGCTTGCTCATCTTCCAGCGCTGCCATGATGTTAGGCAATTCGTCGAGTTCGCGCTGTTCCTTGTAGCTGAGCTTTTTCTGCTTGGCCGCCGGTGTGGCAGCATCGACCTTCACGGCCGGCTTGCTGGCTGGCGCCGTGGCGATCGGCAAGGTGCGCACGCGCTCCCAGTCCGTGTAGCCGCCGACGAATTCGCGCCACTTGCCCTCGCCTTCGGCGACGATCACCTGCGTGACGACGTTGTCGAGGAAGGTACGGTCATGGCTGACGAGGAAGACGGTGCCGGTGTATTCTTCCAGCAACTCTTCCAGCAATTCCAGGGTATCGATATCCAAGTCATTGGTCGGCTCATCGAGCACCAGCACGTTGGCCGGCTTGGCGAACAGGCGCGCCAGCAGCAAACGGTTGCGCTCGCCACCGGACAGCGACTTGACGGGCGAACGGGCGCGTTCCGGCGCAAACAGGAAGTCGTTCAGATACGTCATCACGTGACGGCGCTGGCCATTGATCTCGACCCAGTCGCTGCCTGGCGCAATGGTTTCCATCAGGTTCGCTTCTTCGTTCAGCTGCGTGCGCATCTGGTCGAAATACGCCACTTGCAGCTTGGTGCCCAGGCGGATGGTGCCCGTGTCGGACTCTTCCTGCCCCAGGATCATCTTCAGCAAGGTGGTCTTGCCGGCGCCGTTGGCGCCGATCAGGCCGACTTTATCGCCGCGCAAAATAGTGGCGCTGAAATCCTTGACGATGACCTTGTCGCCATAGATCTTCGAGACGTTTTCCAGGTCCGCCACGATCTTGCCCGAGCGTTCGCCGGCCGACACGTCCAGCTTGACTTGTCCCTGCTGGTCGCGGCGCGCATTGCGCGTCAGGCGCAGCGCTTCCAGGCGGCGCACGCGGCCTTCGTCGCGCACGCGGCGCGCCTTGACGCCCTTGCGTATCCACACTTCTTCCTGCGCCAGGAACTTGTCGAACTTGGCGTTTTCCACGTCTTCGATTTCCAGCTGCTCGGCCTTGCGTACTTGGTACGCCGTGAAGTTGCCCGGGTACGACAGCAAGCGGCCACGGTCGAGTTCGATGATGCGCGTGGCGACGTTGTCGAGGAAGGAGCGATCATGGGTAATGAACAGCACGCTGCCCTTGAAATCGCGCAACAGGCCTTCCAGCCACAGGATGGAGCTGAAATCCAGATGGTTGGTCGGCTCATCGAGCAGCAGCACGTCGGGCGCAGAGACCAGCGCGCGCGCCAGTGCGACGCGCTTTTGCATCCCGCCGGACAGGGTTTTCATCAGCATGTCGCCCGTCAGGTTCAGACGGTCGAGCACGGTTTCCACCTTGTTCGGCAAGCTCCACGCATCGGCCGCATCGAGTTTGACCTGGATGTCGTGCATGCGTTCCATCAATTCGTCGTCATTGCCCTGGCCAAACTGGCCCGTCAACTCATCGTATTCCTTCAGCCAGGCTTGCGATTCGCCCATGCCGGAAGCGACCGCATCGAACACGGACATGTCCGGGTCGAATTGCGGTTCTTGCTCCACATATGCGATCTTGATGCCTTGCTGCATGACCAGCAAGCCGTCATCGAGCTTGAACTTGCCCGAAATGACCTTCAACAGCGAGGATTTACCCGTGCCGTTGCGGCCGATCAAGCCCACCCGTTCCGAGTTTTCCAGTGAAAATTCCGCGTGATCGAGCAGCGCGACGTGACCGAACGCAAGTTGCGCCGATGAAAGAGAAATGACAGCCATAATGAGTAAGAGTGCTCGGGCGCCGTTTCCTGCACACCGCATGGTGCGCAAAACAGCTGCCGATTAGATGAATGAAGCACGCATTGTACCGATATCTCGGACTTCAATCGCTATCGACCTGTAATTGTTGCCTGCATGAAGTCAGGCTGCCGACGCGCGCTGCGTGGAAATGTGGTGTCGCCAGCAGGAATCGAACCTGCATTTAAGTCTTAGGAGGACCTTGTACTATCCATTGTACGATGGCGACACGCGCAGCGGCATTATACAGGCTGGCGCGCGCCATTGACAGCTTGCCAGGCGCGGTCATGACAGATGGGGCTCTAGCCTGTCGGAAACGATGCTGATGTGCGATAGTTCAGCACGGGCTCTTAGTCGGGCAGCACCGCCGTCACCTCGATCTCCACTCTGGCGCGATCCTCGATCAGGCCGGCCACCTGCACCGCCGTCATCGCAGGAAAATGCTTGCCGATCAGCTCACGGTAGGCCACGCCGATTTGCGGATACGCTGCCACGTACTCCTTCTTGTCGAGCACATACCAGTTCATGCGCACGATGTGCTCGGGCAAGGCGCCCGCCTCGGCCAGCACGGCGACGATATTTTGCAGCGCCTGGCGCACCTGGCCTGCGAAATCGTCCGTGTGGAACTGGCCCTGTGCATCCCAGCCGATCATGCCGCTGACATACACCGTGCGCCCGCTGGCGGCCACGCCGTTCGCATAGCCGCGCGGCCTGGCCCAGCCCGGTGGTTGAAGCACTTGCATCGTGTTCTCCTGGTGATTCATGCCGTTCATGCGTCCACCGCCGCCTCGCGCAGCAATTCGCGCGCGATGATCAATTGCTGCACTTCGCTGGCCCCCTCGTAGATGCGCAAGGCGCGAATTTCACGGTACAGGCGCTCGACCGGATGGTCGCTGACCACGCCCATGCCGCCGAACAGTTGCACGGCAGCGTCGATCACCTGCTGCGCCGTTTCGGTGGCCGTCAGCTTGGCCATCGCCGCCTCCTTTGTCACCTTGCGGCCCTGGTCGCGCTGCCAGGCGGCGCGATAGGTGAGCAGCGCGCAAGCATCGATACCGGTGGCCATCTGCGCCAGCTTGGCCTGCGTCAGCTGGAAGTCCGCCAGAGTCTGGCCGAACATCTGGCGCTTTGTCGCGTGGCGCAGCGCTTCATCAAAGGCGCGCCGCGCAAAGCCCAGCGCGGCGGCGGCCACCGAGGTGCGGAACACGTCGAGTGTCGCCATGGCCACCTTGAAGCCCTGCCCCGCCTCGCCCAGGCGCTGCGACACGGGCACGCGGCAATTGGCAAAGCGCAGGCGCGCCAGCGGATGCGGCGCGATCACGGCGATGCGCTCGGCGATTTCCAGCCCGGGATTGTCGGCGTCGACGATGAAGGCGCTGATGCCGCGCGCGCCAGGCGCTTCGCCCGTGCGGGCGAACACCACGTAAAAATCGGCGATGCCGCCGTTCGAGATCCACGTCTTTTCGCCATCGAGCACATACGCGTCGCCGTCGCGCCGCGCCGCGCACGCCATGGCAGCCACGTCGGAACCGGCTTGCGGCTCGGAGAGGGCAAAGGCGGCGATGCGCTTGCCGCTGGCCACGTCCGGCAGATAGCGCGCCTTGTTCTCGGCGCTGCCGAACAGGCCGATGGCGCCGGAACCGAGTCCCTGCATGGCGAAGGCGAAATCGGCCAGGCCGTCGTGGCGCGCCAGGGTTTCGCGCATCAGGCAAATGGCGCGCGTGTCGATCTTGCCATCGGTGCCGGTGGCGTGCGCCAGCCAGCCGTCCTGCCCCAGTTGCGCCACCAGTGCGCGGCAAGCCGCATCGACGTCGGCGCCATGCGCGCCGTCCAGGTGCTGCGTCGCCCAGGCATCGAGCTCGGACGCAAGCTGCGCATGGTGCGCCTCGAAAAATGGCCAATCCAGATAGCTCGTATCACGCATGTCAATTACCCTCGAACTGTGGTTTTTCCTTCGCCACGAAGGCGTGATAGGCGCGGTGAAAATCGTTGGTGGCCATGCAAATGGCTTGCGCCTGCGCTTCCGCCTCAATGGCTTCATCGACGCCCATGTTCCACTCCTGCTGCAGCATTTTTTTCGTCATGCCGTGCGCGAAGGTGGGGCCGCTGGCCAGGCCGGCGGCGAACAGCTGCGCCGCTTCAGCCAATTCCTCCGGTTCGACCAGGCGGTTGAGCCAGCCCCAGCGCTCGGCCTCCGCCCCCGGCAGGGAGCGGCCCGTGTACAGCAATTCGGCGGCGCGGCCCTGGCCGATCACGCGCGGCAGCAAGGCGCAGGCGCCCATGTCGCAGCCGGCCAGGCCCACGCGGGTAAACAGGAAAGCGGTCTTGCTGCGCGCCGTGCCGATGCGGATATCGGAGGCCAGCGCCAGCATGGCGCCGGCGCCCGCGCAAATGCCGTCGATGGCGGCAATGATGGGCTGCGGGCAGGCGCGCAGGGCTTTCACCACGTCGCCCGTCATGCGGGTAAACGCCAGCAGGCCGGGCATGTCGAGCTGTGTCAGCGGCCCGATGATGTCGTGCACATCGCCGCCCGAGCAGAAATTGCCGCCGCTACCCGTGATCACCACGGCCTTGACGTCGTCCGCATGCGCCAGCGCGCGGAACAGCTCGCGCAATTCCGCATACGAATCGAAGGTCAGCGGATTCTTGCGCTCGGGCCGGTGCAAGGTCAAGGTGGCGACGCCTGCGTCGACGGAAAACAGAAAATGCCGCGCGGCGTAATGGGCCAGGCTGGCGCGGTTGCCTGGCAGGTCTTGCGGCTGGCCGGGTAGGTGGCGCATGCTCAGTCCTTTATGGAAATGTCATTCAACTGCTGTTTCATGTGCGACAGCAGGTCGATCAATCGGGTTTTATCGTCCGGCGTCACGCCGTGCAGCAGTTCGGCGATCCAGCCTTCGTGCACGCGCGCCATCTCGTCGAAGGCGCGCCGGCCGGCCGGCGTCAGCTTGACGCTGTACGAGCGGCGGTCCTTCGGATCGACCACGCGCAGCACCAGTTTTTCCTGCTCCAGCTGGTCGGTGATGCCCGTGATATTGCCGCCCGTGACCATCATGCGCCGGGACAGTTCGCCCATGCGCAAGCCTTCGGGAAAGCGCTCGAGCTGCGCCATCAGATCGAAGCGGGGCAAGGTAATGCCGAAGCTGGCGCGCAAGCGCGTGCGCACCTCGTTTTCGATTTTCACCGTGCACGAGAGCATGCGCAGCCACAGCTTGAGCGACTGGTGGTGGTCCTGCGTCAGGCGGCTGGCCAGATCCAGCACCGGTTCGGCCTGCGGGAGGTCGCGTTCATTGTCCATTTTATCCATTGTCTACATGACTTCACCGCCGGCGACGGCGATCGATTGTCCATTCATGGCGGACGATGCGGGCAGGCAGAGCCAGGCCACCGCATCGGCCACTTCCTGCGGCTGCACCAGCCGCTGCTGCGGATTGGCTGCCGCCAGTTCGACACGCGCCGCGTCTTCGCCGCGCCCTGTCTTGCGCACGATATTCTGCACGGCCTGCGCCACCATGTCCGTTTCCGTGTAACCGGGACAGACGGCGTTGACGGTGACGCCGCGCGGCGCCACTTCCAGCGCCAGCGCGCGTGTCAGGCCAATCACGCCGTGCTTGGCGGCAACATAAGCGCTGACATAGCGATAGCCTTTCAGGCCCGCCGTCGACGCCACGTTGACGATGCGTCCCCAGCCCGCTTCCAGCATGGCCGGCATGGCCGCCTGACAGCAGTGAAAGACCCCCGTCAGGTTCACGGCCAGCATCTGCTGCCAGATGGCGGCATCCGTCTTGCCGAATGGCGCCGCGTGCGCCTGGCCCGCGTTATTGATCAATATATCGATGCGGCCGAAATGCGCCCCCGCCTGCGCGAAGCCCGCCTGCACGGACGCTTCCACGCTCACGTCGAGCACGCAGATGGCGACCCTGCCCGCGTGGCCCGCCTCTTCCAGTTGCAGGCGCGCGCGCGCCAGCCGCGCGCCGTCGCGCCCGGCCAGGGTGACCCGGGCGCCCGCGTCCAGCAAGGCGCCCGCGCAGGCCAGGCCGATGCCGCTGCCGGCGCCCGTCACCAGCGCGTGCTTATTGGCCAATGCACTGTCCAGTTGTTCCTTGTTCATATCATCCTTCCAGCAGCCGCGCGGCCACCTGTTGCGGGGTGAGGCCCGTGTTGGCGGCGGCCAGCTGGCGCTCGCGCTGCAGATTGCGTTCCAGCTGCTGCTGGCCCGGACGGTACTGTTTCGGCCACGCTGCGCCTGCGCCGCTGTAGCCGATGCGCGCCATTTCCGTCAGGGTCCAGGCCGGGTTGGCCAGGTGCGGACGGCCCACGGCGCACAGGTCGGCGCGCCCGGCGGCGATGATGCTGTTGGCGTGGTCGGCTTCGAAAATGGAGCCGACGGCCATGCTGGCGATGCCCGCCTCGTTGCGCACGCGGTCGGCGAACGGCGCCTGGAACATGCGCCCGTACACCGGTTGTTCGAGCTTACTGACCTGTCCCGAGGAACAGTCGATCAGGTCGGCGCCGGCCTGCTTGAACAGGCGCGCGATGACGACTGCATCGTCGGGCGTGATGCCGCCTTCGACCCAGTCGTGGGCCGAGATGCGCACGCTCATCGGTTTATCTTGCGGCCAGGCGGCGCGCATGGCACGAAACACGCGCAGCGGATAACGGCAGCGGTTTTCCAGGCTGCCGCCATACTCGTCCGTGCGGCGGTTGGTCAGTGGCGAGATAAAACTCGACAGCAGATAGCCGTGCGCGCAATGCAGTTCCAGCCAGTCGAAACCGGCAACGGCAGCGGCCAGCGTGGCGCGCACGAAGTCTTGCTCGATGCGCGCCAGGTCGCTTTCCGTGGCCGCGCGCGCCACCTGCGACACACCGGCCAGATACTGCTGCTCCGAGGCTGAGATCAACGGCCAGTTGCCATCCTTGAGCGGCAGGTCGATGCCGTCCCACATGGGGCGTGTCGAGCCTTTCGGCCCCGCGTGGCCCAGCTGCAGGGCGATCTTCGCATCGCTGCTGGCATGCACGAAATCGACGATGCGCCGCCACGCCTGCGTATGCGCTTCGCTGTACATGCCGGGGCAGGCGGGCGTGATGCGCGCATCGGCCGAGACGCACGTCATCTCGGCAAACACGAGACCCGCGCCGCCCATGGCGCGCGCGCCCAGGTGCATCAGATGGTAGTCGCCCGCCACGCCATCGACGGCGCTGTACTGCGCCATCGGCGAGACGGCGATGCGGTTTTTCAGCAGCACGCCGCGTAGCCGGAAGGGCGTGAGCATGGGCGGCATGGCAGCCTCCGGCAAAGGTTCTTGCGGAACGCCGGCCTGTTCGCCCGCGCGCCGCGCCAGCCACCGTTCATAGTCGGCCACGTAGGCGGGATCGCGCAGGCGCAGGTTTTCATGCGAGATGCGCTGGCTGCGCGTCAGCATGGAATAGGCGAACTGCGGCGCTTCCATGGCGCTGTAGCGCTCGACGTTTTCAAACCACTCCATGGAATTGCGCGCCGCGCTCTGGATTTTCAGCACCTCGATGGCGCGCAGCCGCTGGTAGGCGGCCAGCGCCGCATCGGTATCGGTATCGGCATGCTGGCCGAAGCAGCGCGCCAGCTCGATGGCGTCTTCCAGCGCCAGCTTGGTGCCCGAGCCGATCGAGTAATGCGCCGTGTGGGCCGCGTCGCCCATCAGCACGACGGGCACGCCATCGTGCCGGTGCACCCATTGCCGGCAAACGATACGGGGGAAGGTGATCCACTGCGCCGAGCCGCGCAAATGCGGCGAATTGCTCAGCAGGCCTTGTCCATCGAGTTCCTCGGCGAACAGGGCTTCACAAAAGGAGATGCCCTCTTCCTGGCTCATGGCGTCTAACCCCGCCGCGCGCCATACATGTTCCGGCGTTTCGACGATGAAGGTCGAGGTCTCGCCGTCATACTGATAGATATGCGCCTGGAACCAGCCGTGTGGCGTCTGGCGGAAGGCAAACGTGAAGGCCTCGAATTTCTTGCGCGTGCCCAGCCAGACGAAGCGGCAATGGTGCTGCTCGATCTCGGGCTGGTAGCTGGCCGCATAACGCGTGCGAATGCGGCTGTTCAAACCGTCGCTGGCGATCACCAGGTCGGCGCCGTACTGCTTTGCGATGGCCTGGTCATCCTGCACTTCTGTCTCGAACACCAGTTGCACGCCAAGTTCCTCGCAGCGCGCCTGCAGGATATTGAGCAGGCGCTTGCGGCCGATGCCGCAAAAACCATGGCCGCCCGAACGCACGGTCTCGCCCTTGAAATGGATCTCGATATCGTCCCAGTGGTTGAACGCCTGCAGGATGGCGCGCGCAGTCGGCTCGTCCGCATTGGCCAGGTTGCCCAGGGTCTGGTCGGAAAACACCACGCCCCAGCCAAACGTGTCGTACGGGCGGTTGCGCTCGATGACGGTGATGCGGTGCTCCGGGTTCTGCTTTTTCATGAGCAGGCTGAAATACAGGCCGGCGGGACCGCCGCCGATGCAGACGATATTCATGCGGTGTCCGTGCGAAGTTTGAAGCGCTGCAGCTTGCCCGTTTCCGTGCGCGGCAGCGCAGGCAGGAAACGGATGGCGCGCGGATATTTATAGGGGGCGATCTGCTGGCGCACGAAGTCCTGCAGTTCGGCCGCCAGCAGGTCGCTGGGCTGGAAACCATCCTTCAGCACGATGTGCGCTTCGACGATCTGGCCACGCTCGGCATCGGCGCGTCCGACCACGCCGCATTCGGCCACGGCCGGATGGCGCAGCAGCGCTTCTTCCACTTCCGGGCCGGCGATGTTGTAGCCGGCCGAGACGATCATGTCGTCGCTGCGCGAGCGGTAATAGAAATAGCCATCGGCATCCATCTCGAAGGTGTCGCCCGTCAGGTTCCAGCCGTTCTGCACGTACTCGCGCTGGCGCGGGTCGGACAGATAGCGGCAACCGGTGGGGCCTTTCACGGCCAGGCGGCCCGTCACGCCGGGCGGCTGCGGCAAGCCCGCATCGTCGACGATGCATGCCTGGTAGCCGGGGATAGCCTTGCCGATGGCGCCGCGGCGGATGCCCTCGCCCGTGGCGGAGATGAAAATGTGCAGCATCTCGGTGGCGCCAATGCCGTCCGTCATGGCCAGGCCCGTCGCGGCCTGCCAGGCGTCGCGCGTGGCCAGCGGCAGCGCCTCGCCGGCCGAGACGGACAGGCGCAGGCTGCGCACGTCGTGCTGCGCGGCCAGGGGCGCCATCTGGCGGTAAAAGGTGGGTGCCGTGAAGCAGATCGTGGCGTGATAGGCGCCGATGGCGCGCAGCAGGGCCTCGGGCGTGAGTTTTTCCAGCAGCACGGCGCAAGCGCCAAAGCGCAGGGGGAACAGCAGCAAGCCGCCCAGGCCAAAGGTGAATGCCAGCGGCGGCGTGCCGATGAAGATATCGTCGGCGCGTACCTGCAGCATGGAGCGGGGAAAGCAGTCGCAGATGGCCAGCAGGTCGCGCTGCATGTGCATGGTGCCCTTGGGCACGCCCGTCGTGCCGGATGTAAAACTGATCAGGCAGACGTCGTCGGCCGCCGTGTCGTGCGCAGGAAAAGGGACGGGCGGGGTGGCGTGAACTGCCATGCGCTGTTCCAGTTCCGCGTCGTCGGCGCCAAAGCACAGCATGGTCGGCAAGCCGGGCACGGCATCGAGTTCCCCGCGCAAGCCCTGCGCACACAGCACGGCGTTCACTTCCGCCTTGATGATAATCGTGGACAGTTCACGCGCGCGCAGCAGCGGCATGGTGGGCACGGCGATGCAGCCGGCCTTCAGCACGGCCAGCAGGCAGGCGGCCATCATGGGCGTATTCGCGCCGCGCAGCAGCACGCGGTTGCCCGGGATCAGGCGCAGGTCGGCGCGCAGCACGTGGGCGATGCGGTCGACCTGCCGCGCCAGTTGCGCATAAGTCCAGCGCTGGCCGTCTGCAAGGATGGCGGTGCGCTCGCCGCCACCGCTGGCGACGGCCGCATCGAGCAGCTCGGCGACGCAATTGAGACGGGGCGGGTACTGCAGCTCGGGCAAGTCCAGGCACAGCTGCGGCCAGAGGGCGCGCGGCGGCAGGTGCGCGCGCGCAAAGTCGTCCTGGGGAGATGCGGTGCTGGGCGAAGGGTCGCTGCTCATGCTCATCCTGGCTGGTAGCGGGCGCATGCACAAGGCCCGGAAGCAGATACTTTAAACCTAAAGTATTTTCCCGGCAAGCAGAAAACAGCAGATTCAGTCGATCCCGTCCTGCTGGCGCAGCCGGCGCGCCTGCTGCGCCACGCTGCGCGCCAGTGCGGCCAGGGCCGCCTGTATCTGGCCGCCATCGAGCACCGATGCCTGCAGCAGGGCCATCATCCCGGCCTCCGCGCCATGCAAGCCCAGGGTGCGGCAACCGAGGTGCAGCCGTTCCAGCTGCTGGCGCGCCTGGGCCGGTTCACCACGCGCCAGCAAGGCATCGACCTGTTCGCTGGCGGCGCCCACCTGTCCCTGGAAACCCGTCAGATAGGCTTGCAGGCGTTCGCTGTCGATGCCAAGGCGCTGCACGGTGTCGCGCGGCGCCTCGGCCGGCAAGGCGGAGACGTCGAAGCAGGCGTCGATATGCTGGCGCACCTGCTCCGGCTGGAAGGGCTTGACGATGTAGCCTGCAGCACCGGCCTGCACGGCGTCACGCACCGTATCCTGATCATTCGCCGACGACACCAGCACCAGCGGCATGGCGTCGAGCGCGCTGTCGGAGCGGATTTTCTGCAGCAGCTCCATGCCGGACAGGCGCGGCATGCGCAAATCGCAAAAGCACAGCGACGGCCGCAAGCCCCCTTCGAGCTGCTCCCACGCCGCCGCGCCATCTTCGGCTTCCACGATATCGTGCACGCCGCAGCTGTCGATCAGATGCATCAATACCATGCGCGACACGACATCATCGTCAACCACCAGTACTTTCATTGCGTTCTCCATTGCCGGCGGCGTCAGGGGCCTGGCCGTATTCTACCCAGTTTCGCCGCGCGCTCGAAGGCCGGCATTGCCTATTTTACATTTCCTTGCCAGAAACGGCTATTTGCGCCAACAGTGCGCGCAATTGCGGCAAATGCAGGGCCACCTGCGTCCAGCGCCCGCCGTCCGCCGCCTCTTCCATTTCCGTGCACAGCATGTGCAGCTGCGTTTCGTCGAGATAGGCGGCGCTGCCCTTCAAGCCGTGCAGCAGGCGCCCGGCGTTGTCCCTGTCCTGCGCCGCCAGGGCGGCGTCGAGTTCGCGCAGGCGCCCCTCCAGGTCGGCAACGAAGGCGACGCGGATGCGCCGTTGCAGTTCACCGCTGCGGATGGACCGCGAGGGTGCCGCGACGGGGGCCGCCGGCGCGATGCCGAACAGGGCATCGAGTTCGGCCTGCCCCCGCGCGCTGGCGCGCGGCACGTTCGACGGCATGCGCGGCAACATGAAACCGCGCTGCAGCTGGCGCTCGATGGCGCGCGCCAGCAAGGCATGCAGCGCCGCCTCGTCGACGGGTTTGCTGAGAAAATCATCCATGCCGACGCCAAGATAACGGCTGCGGTCTTCATCGCTGGCATTCGCCGTTAGGGCCACGATCATCAGTTCCTGGTCGCGCACGGGCTGGTCCGGCCAGCCGCCCACGCGGATCAAGCGCGTGGCCGTGGCGCCATCCATCTCCGGCATGCGCCCGTCCATCAGGATCAGGTCATAGCGCGTCTGCACGCAGGCGGCCACCGCCAGCACGCCGTTGGCGACCACATCGACCCTGTGCCCCAGCTCTTCGAGCATGACGCGGATGATGATCTGGTTGGTGGGGAAATCTTCCGCGCACAGTACGCGCAACTGGTGGCTGTGCGGCGCCAGCGCCACCTGCGGCACCAGCGGCGGCGCCACGCCATCGGCCAGCGGCAAGGTGAAGGCAAAGGTGCTGCCCTGCCCCGGCGTGCTGGCCACCTCGATCTCGCCCTGCATCAGTTCGACCAGCTGGCGGCAGATTGCCAGGCCCAGCCCCGTGCCGCCGTAGCGCCGCGTGGTGCTGGCGTCGGCCTGTTCGAACTTCTGGAACAGGCGCGCCATCGCGTCCGCATCGATGCCGATGCCGCTGTCGCTGACGCTAAAGCGGATCAGGTTGACACGCTGCCCGCCGCTGCCGCTGGCCACGCCGGCCCGCTCGACGCAGACGCTGACGCCGCCGCGCTGGGTGAACTTGAAGGCATTGCCGACCAGGTTGACCAGCACCTGGCGCAAACGGGTCGGGTCGCCCACCACGAAGGGCGGCAAGTCGGGCGCAAAATCGATGGCAAAACCGATGCTGCGCGCGGCCGCCTGCTCCTCGAACAGGCTGACGACCGCCTCGATCGCGGCACCGAGCGCGAAGTCGATATTTTCGATACTCAGCTTGCCCGCCTCGATCTTGGAAAAATCGAGCAAATCATTGATGATCACCAGCAGCGACTGGGCATTGGCCTGGCCGCGCAATATCTGCTCGCGCGTGGCGTCGTGCAGCTGCTCGTCGCGCAGGGCAAAGCCCAGCATGCCGATCACGCCGGCCAGCGGCGTGCGCATCTCGTGGCTCATGTTGGCCAAAAATTCCGACTTCTGGCGCGTCGCGTCCTCGGCCTTGCGCTTGGCCTGGCGCAGGCTTTCCTCGTTTTTCGTCAGGCTGCTGTTGACTTGCGCCAGCTTTTCCGACTGGGCCAGCACTTCGATTTCCTTGCTCTGCAACTCGGCCGTGCGTTCGCTGACCTGTTTTTCCAGCTCGTTCTGCTGGCGCCGCAGCGCGCGCACGCGCTGGCGGTAAGCGCCATACACGGCGCCCAGCAGCAGCGCCGCCATCAGGGTGCGGAACCACCAGGTTTTCCAGAACGGCGGCAGGATCGTGATGGCCAGGGTGGCGCCACTCTCGTTCCACACGCCGTCCTTGTTGGCCGCCTTGACGCGAAACACATAATTGCCCGCATCGAGGTTGGTATAGGTGGCAAAGCGCCGCCCCGCATCCGTCATGACCCAGTCCTGGTCGAAGCCCTCAAGCCGGTAGGCGAACATATTGCGCTGGGGCGCGGCGAAATGCAGGGCCGCGAATTCCAGCGAAAAGACGCTTTCGCGGCTGGTCAGCACCAGCTGGCGCGTATGCTCGATGGCCGTCCTGAGCACGTGCGCGAACTCGCCGCGGCCGATGGCCACCGGCTTGTTGAAGATCTGCAGTTCCGTGATGGCCACCAGCGGCGGCACGCGGTTGTCGTGGATATCCTGCGGCACGAACGCCGTCATGCCGTTAAAACCGCCGAAATACATGGTCCCGTCGGCCGCGCGCAGGGCCGCGCCATCGAAGTACGAGCCTTCCACCGTGCCATCGGCGCTGTCATAGTTGCGGAACAGGCCACTGCGCATGTCGAGCCGCGTGATGCCGCTATTCGTACTCAGCCACAGTTGCTCGTTATCGTCGCCCAGGATGCTGGCGACGGCATCGTCGGCCATGCCATCCTTGCGCAGGAAGCGCCGGAAGCGGATCTCGCCCTTGGCATCGACATCCATGCGGTTCAAGCCATTGGCCGTGCCCACCCACAGCACGCCGCGCTTGTCCTCGTGCAGAAAGTGCACCTCGTCGTGGCTGAGGCTATGCGGATTTTGCGGATCGTGGCGAAAATGCCGGAAGTGGCCGCTGGCGCGGTCCAGCAAATCGAGGCCGTGGAATGAGCCTATCCACAGCCGCCCCTTGACGTCTTCCAGCACGGGCCGCACCATGTTGTCGGACAGGCTATTCGGGTCGGCCGGATCGTGGCGGTAAGTGGTAAAGGTCCGGCTGGCGGGGTCGAAACGGTGCACGCCGCCCCGCGTCGAGACCCACAGCATGCCGCTGCGGTCGCTCACGACATTGCGGATGGTATCGCTGTTCGGGTCGCCCGCCGCAAAGCGCATGGTAAAGAAACGCCCGAGTGCCGGATCGAAGCGGTGCAAGCCCGTCGAGCCGCCCACCCACAGCACGCCGTCCGGCGCCTTGTACAGGGTGGTGACCTGCTCGTCACGCGACATGCCGGGCGAGCTGCGCAGGTCGAACAAGCGCGAGCTGCCGTCGCGCGTATCGTACAGTTTCAGGCCGCCCTTGGTGGCCAGCCACAGTTTGCCATTGCCCGCGTCGGCCACGGCGCGCACTTTCTTGTCCGCCAGGGCGCCCACATCGCCGGGCGCCCGCGCCATGCGCGAAAAGCCGCCGCTGCCCAGGTCGACCCGGCTCACGCCGTTGTACCAGGAGCCGACCCAGAAGGTGCCTGCGCGGTCGCGGTACAGCGCCGACAGCTGGTTGTCGGCGACGCTGAATTTGTCGCCCGTCTGGTGCCGGTACTGCAGGAAGGTGTCGCTCTCGGGCAGCCAGCGGAACAGGCCATCGGCATTGCTGCCCAGCCAGACGGTGGCGTCGACATCCTGGTACAGGCTGGCCACGCGGATGGCGGAAAAGCCCTGTTTTTCATTCAGGCGCAGGCGCGACTGCGGCCCCTGCCCGGCGCCTCCCAGGCGCCAGCGCTCGGCGCCGGCCATGGTGCCGATCCACAGATTCTGCTGGCGGTCCACCAGCAGCGACTGGATCACGTTATATTTTGAGCCGGGCTCCGCGTCGACGGCGAAATGCTCGAAGCGGTCGCTGCCCGGCGCCAGCATGTCCAGGCCCGTGACGGTGCCTATCCACAGGCGCTGTTGCGCGTCCAGCGCCAGCGCCTTGATTTCATTGTCGCCCAGGCTGTGCGGGTTGCCTTCTTCATGGTGCCAGGTACGGAAAGCGCCCGTGGCGGGATCGAAATGCTGCAAGCCGTCCGAGGTGGCGATCCAGAAGCCGCGCGCGCCATCGTCAAGAATGGCGTGGATGTGACGGTTGCCGTTGCCGCGCTTGCTCTTTTCGGCCGGGACGTAATGCGTGAAGGTCTGGCTGGCGGCGTCGAAGCGGTCCAGGCCGTTGTCGGTGCCCACCCACAGCTGGCCCTGGCTATCGACGTGCAGTTCGCCGACCCAGTTATCGGCCAGGCTGGTCTTGTCGCCCTCGATATTCTTGTAGACGACCATGCGATAGCCGTCATAGCGGCTCAGGCCAGACTGGCTGCCGAACCACATATAGCCCTGCCGGTCCTGGGCGATGGCCAGCACCGATTCCTGCGCCAGGCCCTGGTCGACGCTGAGCTGGTCGAAACGCAGGGTGGGCGCAGGCGCCGCAGCAGCCGGGCCGCCCGGCAGCAGCAAAGACAACAGCAATACCACTTCGCAAACACGTCGAAATACCAGCACGATCGTCCTGTCAAAAAAAACGCGAAAAAACCACACGCCGCTCCAAGGGCCGTCTCAAGAACCAAAAAACGCCAGTACATCGTCCTTGCGGGCCTGCGTATCGCGCTGTCCAAGACGGATCAGCTCGTTAGTATACGTCGATTCGAACAATAAATACGATGCCAGCGCCGCGCCGCGCGCTTCGGCCGCGCCGATGCCCGACAACATGGTGCGGATGGGACGCGGCAAACTGCCGATATGCCGGCTGGCGATGGCGTCGAGCCGTTCGGACGGCGCGATGACCAGCAATTCCACGGGCCGCAAGGCCGTCTTGCCCAGCAACTCGGGCGGCAGCATCGACAGGGTGAGGTTGATGCGGTTCAGGCGTTCGATGTCGACGGCCAGGCCATCGAGGAAGATCGACGACAGCGCGTGGCCGGCGATCTGCGCCAGGCTCGGGTAGCGCGCCGCTTCGGCCGCGGCGGGCGCCGGTTCCGTCATGCGCCCCGCGCCCACCACCAGCACCTTGTTCGCCCCCAGGTGAATGGCCGGCGAGATCGGCGCCAGCTGGCGCATGGAACCGTCGCCGCAGTACTCGCGCTGGCCACCTATGTACAGGGGCACGGCGGGAAAAATAAAAGGGATGGCGGCCGAGGCGAGCAAGTGTTCCACGCCGATCTGGTCTTGCAAGGCCAGGCGCTGCGTGCGCACCCAGGGCGCGATCTCGGCCCCCGTCTGGTAAAACGTCATGTGGCGGCTGCCCGAATACGACGACGCCGTCACGGCCAGCGCATGCAGCAGCCCGTCGGCCAGTGCCGCGTCCAGGCGCGGCAGGTCGAGCATGCGGTGCAGCAGGCTGACCAGCGGGGTATTGTCGAGCAGGGAATTGGGCGGCGAGGCATGCCACTGGCGCAGCAGCCAGCCGAACGACAGCAGCGACAGCCAGCGCGCGCCCGAACGGATCACGCCCAGCGAATCGGCGCGGTAGACTTGCTCGACCTGGATATGCTGCCACACGTCGAGCAGCTTTTGCACGCCTTCGCCGAAATTGTCGGCCCGGCAGGCCAGCGCCGTGGCGTTGATGGCGCCGGCCGAGGTGCCGCAGATGATGTCGAACGGGTTGCGCGACGGCGCCCAGCCCGCTTCCCACAATATCGCCGAAATTGCCTGCAGCACGCCCACCTGGTAGGCGGCACGGGCGCCGCCTCCCGTGAGTATCAAGCCTGTTTTATTTTGTAGTCCCATGCCGGCAGATTAGCAGGGTCTTGATGCTTTGTGGAAAAGTTTCAATCCCCTCTGACCATCCCTTCACGCCGCGGGTCCGCGCCGCCAAACCAGAAATCCTTGCCGTGCGCATTCAGGCGCATGATGCCCTGCAAGCCGGAATTCTGTTCGATGACGCGCACTTCGTGGCCCATCGCTTGCAGCGCCTCGACTTGCGCGGCAGGCGCGCGGCCCTTTTCCAGCTCCGTCGGGCCATTGCGGCTGCCGAAGTTCGGCAGGCTGATGGCTTGCTGCACGTTCAAGCCCCAGTCCATGGTGCCGACCAGCACCTTGGCGACATAATTGATGATGGACGAGCCGCCCGGCGAACCCGTCGCCAGCACCAGCTTGTGCGTGCCCTTTTCAAACACCAGCGTGGGCGACATGGCGCTGCGCGGACGCTTGCCCGCTTCGACACGGTTGGCGATGGGGCCATCGGCATCGCGCGAATCGAACGAGAAATCCGTCAGCTGGTTGTTCAGCAAAAAGCCGTCGACCATCTGGCGCGAGCCGAACGCGTCTTCCACGCTGGTGGTCATCGACAGGCCGCCCCCAAAAGCGTCCACCGCCACCAGGTGCGACGTCGACGGGCGTTGCAAGGCGTTGTCCATGCCCCACGCCACTTGCATGCCGGGCGGCGTGCCGGGCAAGGCTTTCAGCATGGATTTGTCGCCGATCAGCGAGGCGCGCTGCGCCAGGTAGCTTTTATCGAGCATCGATGCAATGCCCCTGCCGGGCAGCGGCACGAAATCCGTGTCAGCCACGTAGCGGTTGCGGTCCGCGTAGGCCAGGCGCCCCGCTTCCGAGAACAAATGGATCGCCTGCACATCGAGCACGCCGTCGACGGGCGCATACGGGCGAATATCCTTCACTTCCAGCATGCCCAGCATCTGCGCGATGGCGATGCCGCCCGACGACGGCGGCGGCATGCCGCACACGGTCCAGGCCTTGTAGTCGCTGCACACGGGCTCGCGCACCTTGGCGCGGTAGCCGGCGATGTCTGCCGCCGTCAGCTTGCCCGGATTGGTCGGATGCGACGCCACCTTGGCGGCGATGTCGCGCGCGATGCGGCCCTGGTAAAAGGCGTCGGCGCCGCCACCGGCGATCTCGCGCAGGGTGCGCGCCAGCTGCGGGTTTTTCAGCACATGGCCGACAGGCCAGGCCTTGCCCTCGCTGTCATAGAAATACGCGGCGGCGACAGGGTCGCGCTTCAGCGCCTGGTCCCAGCTCAACAGGCCGTTGAGGCGCTGGCTGACGGGAAAGCCGCCCTGCGCCAGTTTGATGGCGGGGCCGAACAGGGTCGCCCACGGCAGCTTGCCGTGTTCCTTGTGCGCCAGTTCCAGCATGCGCAGCACGCCCGGCGCACCCACGGAACGTCCGCCCACCACGCCCGTGGCGCGCGAGACGGGGCTGCCGTCGGCATTCTGGAACAGGTGTTCGTCGGCGCTAGCAGGCGCCGTTTCGCGCCCGTCGAAGGCTTGCACGCCCTTGGCGGTGGAGTACAGCAAAAAGGCGCCGCCGCCGATGCCCGACGATTGCGGTTCGACCAGGGTCAGCACCAGTTGCGTGGCGATGGCCGCGTCGATGGCGCTGCCGCCTTTTTTCAGCATCTGGTAGCCGGCATCGGCGGCCAGCGGATTGGCGGCGGCGACCATGAATTTCTGCGCCGCCCAACCACTTTTTTCCGCATACGCGGTGGCGATTTCCGGCGCCTTTTGCGGCACTTCGGCAAAGCAAGGATAGGCAGCCAGAGCTCCCAGCAAGGTCAGGCTCAGCGCCAGCGGCTTCAATGTGATCATGGATTCTCCGATAAAAAAAGGGCGCACAGCCGAGCAAGGCTGTACGCCCCATACGGGGGTATCCTACATCAAATCATGCCCAACTTACTTTGGCTGCATGCGGATCGCGCCGTCCAGGCGGATTGTTTCGCCATTGAGCATGACGTTTTCCACGATGGCTTTCACCAGCTGTGCGTACTCGCCGGGCTTGCCCAGGCGCGATGGGAACGGCACCATCTTGCCCAGCGCATCCTGCACTTCGGCCGGCATGCCCAGCAACATGGGGGTTTCGAAAATGCCGGGTGCCACCGTCATGACGCGGATGCCGTTGCGCGACAGGTCGCGCGCCATCGGCAGGGTCAGGCCCACCACGGCCGCCTTCGACGACGCATACGCGGCCTGGCCGATCTGGCCATCATAGGCTGCCACGGACGCCGTGTTGATGATGATGCCGCGCTCGCCTTCAGCCGTCGCATCCTGTTTCGCCATGGCATCGGCCGCCAGGCGGCACATATTGAAGGTGCCCACCAGGTTGATGTTGACGACTTTCTGGAACAGGGCCAGCGGATGCGGGCCATCCTTGCCCACGGTTTTCACGGCCGGCGCCACGCCGGCGCAGTTGACCAGGCCGCGCAATGGTCCCAGCTTGCCTGCCGCTGCCACCACGGCCATGCCGTCTTCTTCCGACGTCACGTCGCACTGCACGAACACGCCGTTCAGTTCAGCGGCCAGCGCCTGGCCTGCCTCCGTCTGCACATCGGCCAGCACGACCTTGCCGCCAGCGGCCGTCAGCATGCGCGCCGTGGCGGCGCCCAAACCCGATGCGCCGCCCGTGATGATGAATACATTGTCCTGAATCTGCATGAAATCTCCTGAGTGATAAGGGCCGTGTTCCCGGCGCCCGATGGTTGCATGGTGCATGATGCCATCATTACGTTTACGTAAACGTAATGTCGGCGACAATTGTAGCCATTTTTAAGCTCATCGAGCGAAAACTTGCAGCGGCAACGAGTGGCAAGGCTAAAAACACTGCATGAAAGCGCCGTTGCGATGACAGATGCGCCCGTTGGCATCGAGCGTGGCATTGCCCGCGCCGTTGTAGCGCGCGCCGGCCGCATCGCGGCAACCGCCTGTGTCGCAGGCACCGATGGGCTGCGGCGCGCGCGGTATGGGCATGGCCGGGCTGGGCGGCAGGGGCGCCATGGGCACGACGGGCGGCGCCGCGCGCTGCACGGGCATGCGGCCAATTACTTGCGCCACGGAACGGCGCGGCTGCACGGGCGGCGCCGGGCGGCACGGTTCCACGGCCAGCTTGCCGCTGTCGCGCGGGTCGAGCTGGCAGACGGGAAGTTGATCCGGCGCCGCCGGCTCCTGCGCCCAGGCATGGCCGCCGGCCAGCAGCCACATGGCACAGGCCAGCGCCGGTATGGTTTTGATCATCGTCTTCATGTCGCCTCCCAAACATCGATCATACCGCTTTCATTATTGGCACACGCGGCGCCAAATGCCATGCACATGCTGCAACGGTGTTTTATTTCCTTTCGACACTTTCCTTCTTGCTAGTCTGGCATTACAATAAGAACGATTCTTATTCTCATTAGCAGAATTCGAGCGCAGTTTATTCTCTTTTTATTCATTCATACCCGAGCCACCCGGAAGGCAGCCAGGAAATAACAACATCCGGAAAGTTCACCATGACCAAGCGCAGTCCCGCCTTCGCAACCTCCGCAGCCCCCGTCGCCACTCCCGCCCGTGCTATCCATTCCGCCGCCATCCTCCTGCCCTGCCTGCTGTCGCTGGCCGTCAGCAGCGCCTGGGCCGAAGGTAATGTGGCCGCCGATCCCACCATGAACACGGTGGTCGTCACCGCGTCGGGCACGGCCATCGACATCAAGGATGCGCCGGCCAGTATCAGCGTCATCACGCGCGAGGAAATCGAGCGCCAGCCCGTGTATGACCTCAACACGCTGCTGCGCCGCATCCCCGGCGTGACGGGCGGCACCAGCCCCACGGGCGAGGAATCGAAGATCAAGCTGCGCGGCTTGCCCGATAAATACACCTTGATCCTGGTCGATGGCAAGCGCATGGGCAGCTCGGCCGACACGGCGTACCGGCCCGACCTGGGGCGCCAGGACTTGAACTGGATCTCGCCCGAGATGATCGAGCGCATCGAAGTGGTGCGCGGCCCCATGTCCTCGCTGTACGGCTCGGACGCCATGGGCGGTGTGATCAACATCATCACGCGCAAGGTGCCGGGCAAGTGGAACGGTTCGGCCACGGCCAACTACACGCAGCCGCAAGACAGCGGCCGCGGCACGGCGCACCAGCTGGGCGTGAACCTGGCCGGCCCCCTGTCGGAGTCGGTGGGCATGCGCATCGGCGTGGCGCAATCGAAGCAAAATCCCGATGAGCGCAGCAGCGGCAAGGCGGGCGGCATCGGCGGCGAGCGCAACCAGACCGTTACCGGTCAGTTGAACTGGGCACTGAATAACAAGCACAGCCTGGCGCTGGACGCCAGCTATGGCCGCCAGGAAGCGAGCGATTCGCCCACCGTCGACGCCAATGGCAGGCCATTGTTCGGAGCCTGGGGCGCCAGCAAGCTGATACGCAAGAGCGCCAGCCTCGGCTATGAAGGCCGCTATGACTTCGGCAAGGCCAAGGTCAACCTGTACCACAACGATTATGAAAACCAGTTCATCGGCACGGTGGCCAAGTCCAAGGACAGCACGCTGGACGCGACCCTGGAGAAACGCCTGGGCTGGGGCATCGAGCAATTATTGGTGATGGGCGGCCAATGGAAACACCAGGAATTGACGAATACGGACACCATCGGCACCGTGCCCACCGATTACCTGGGCAATCCCGTGAGCGGCGCGACCTTGTCCGGCACCACCTCGGCCCTGTTCGCGGAAGATCAGCTGTTCTTGCGCGAGAACTTGACGGCCACGGCCGGCCTGCGCCTCGATCACCACAGCAAGTTCGGCAACCACTACAGTCCGCGCCTGTACCTGGTGTACCACCCACTACCTGCCTGGACCATCAAGGGCGGCGTGTCGCAAGGCTTCCGCGCCCCCAGCCTTAAGGAAAATGCACCGGGTGCCGCCACCCAGTCGGGCGGCAATGGCTGCAACGGCTTGCGCCCGATGGGCTACATCACGGGCGGCTGCTACATGGCCGGCAATGCGGACTTGAAGCCGGAAACGAGCACGGCGGCCGAATTCGGCGTGGCGTACGAACACAACGGCTGGGATGCAGGGCTGACGTACTTCCACACGGATTTCAAGAACAAGATCGACTACACGCCGCTGGGCTTCTTCCAGGGACAATGGTGGACCAAGATGACAAACATCCAGAAGGCGCGCACCAGCGGGCTGGAAGGCACGTTGACCATTCCGCTGACGAAGAACCTGAACTGGCGTAACAACCTGACCTATATGGCGGAAGCGAAAAACCTGACGACAGGCGTCAACCTGCTGTCGACACCGAAAGTGTCGCTGTATTCGGCGCTGGGCTGGCAAGTCAACGACCAGTTGTTTGGCGAAGTGTCGGCCCAGTACACGGGCAAGGAACTGGACGCCGAAGCGCGCTCCTCGACGCGCCGCAAGCCCAACAAGGCCTACACCATCGTCGACGCGATCATGTCGTACAAGGTCACGCCAAACTGGACCGTGCGCGGCGGCGTGGAAAATCTGTTCAAAAAGGGGCCGGCCAACGACGGCCTGGTCACCTACTACGTGCCGGGACGGCGCATGTTTGTCGGCCTGACGTCGCGCTTCTAAACGGCTAGTAGCGGGGCGGCGGCGTATCGGGCGGCGGCCTGCTGCGCCGACGCACCACCGAGCTGTCCTTGCGCATCAGCGCGGCATTGCAGGTCATCGCCGCGGAACTGCTCCAAGCTCTTGCCCGTGCCCGGCAAGACCACGGCCGACGGCCCTTCCGGCAGCACCGTGCAGGCGACCAGCAGCAGGGGCGCCAGCAAGCCGGCACGCCCCATCAACGCTCTCGTGTCCATGTTCGTCTCCCCGTCAGCGCACGCTGGTCGGCAGCACGGCACGCCATGCCGTACTGCAATTTTTCACGTAGGGATAATAGCCCTGCGGCCGCGCGCAGTAATACCACATCTGCGCCGTCGGCTCGCCGCCCTGCTCGATATACACGGGCGGCGGCGGCACGACCAGCGTGCGGCCATACGGATACGGATAGCCATACCACGGGTCGCCATACCAGCCTGGCCCATAGCCATACCACCAGGGCGAGCCCACCCAGACGCCCACGTGCGAACGGCCATGGAAGTGACCATGCTGGCCGTGACCGCCGTGGAAGCCGCCATGGCCGCCGTGTCCCCCGGGCGCGGCCCAGGCGCCGCCCGCCACCGCCAGTCCCATCACCGCTGCCAGCGCCAGCGACGCCCAGCGGCCTGTGTTCTTGCTGTCCATGACATCCTCCTGCCTTCCCTGCCAGACTGTAAAGCTCACTCCATTATTGGCAGAGAGACGGCACAAGCAAAGACGCCGTAACAATTGCTCACCTTTGATACGTCGAGGATATGGACGGCAGGAAAGTTTCATTTGACACAATGCAAACAGCCCCGCGGCACGGGCCACGGGGCTGCAGGAACCGCGCCCTCTTATTGCGCGGGCAAGCTTTGCACGGGTGTCGCCGGTGCCAGGATGGGCGGCGCGGGCGCGTGGATGGGCGCCGGCGCCTTGACGGCCAGCCAGCCCGTGGCCGGCAGCAGCGGCACCAGCAGCAGGGCCACGATATTGATGATCTTGATCAAGGGGTTCACTGCCGGACCGGCCGTATCCTTGTACGGGTCGCCCACCGTGTCGCCCGTGACGGCCGCCTTGTGCGCGTCCGAACCCTTGCCGCCGAAGTGGCCATCCTCGATGTATTTCTTGGCATTGTCCCAGGCGCCGCCGCCCGTGGTCATGGAAATGGCCACGAACAGGCCCGTGACGATGGTCCCCATCAAAAGGCCCCCCAGCGCCGCTGGCCCCAGCAGCATGCCGACGACGATGGGCACTACCACCGGCAACAGCGATGGCACGATCATTTCGCGGATGGCCGACGCCGTCAGCATGTCGACGGCCTTGTCGTATTCGGGCCGCGCCGTGCCTTCCATGATGCCCTTGATGTCGCGGAACTGCCGCCGCACTTCCACCACCACGGCGCCCGCCGCGCGGCCCACCGCTTCCATCGCCATGGCGCCGAACAGATACGGTATCAGGCCGCCGATGAACAGGCCGACGATGACCATCGGGTTCGACAGGTCGAACGTAATGTGATGGCCCACCGATTCGAGCGCATGCGTGTAGTCGGCAAACAGCACCAGCGCGGCCAGCCCGGCCGAACCGATGGCGTAGCCCTTGGTGACGGCCTTGGTGGTGTTGCCCACGGCGTCGAGCGGATCGGTGATGGCGCGCACGGAGTCGGGCAGGCCCGACATTTCCGCGATGCCGCCCGCGTTATCGGTGATGGGGCCATACGCGTCGAGCGCAACGATGATGCCCGCCATCGACAGCATGGCCGTGGCGGCGATGGCAATGCCGTACAGGCCAGCCAATTGATACGAGACGAGGATGGCGACGCAGACGGCCAGCACCGGATACGCCGTGGACTTCATCGACACGCCCAGGCCGGCGATGATATTCGTGCCGTGGCCCGTCGTCGACGCTTCGGCGATGTGGCGCACGGGCTTGAAGTCCGTGCCCGTGTAGTACTCGGTGATGTACACCATCAGGCCCGTGAGGACGATGCCGACGACGGTGGCGCCCAGCATCTTGTAGCGCATGGCGTCGTCCGGCCACAGCAGCCACGTCACCACGGCAAAGCCGACCAAGGAGAGGCCAGCGGCCCACCACAGGCCCGTGTACAGGGCCGACATGATCTTCGCGCCCGGCTTGGTCTTCACCATCGAGCAGCCGACGATGGAGCCGAGGATGGAAACGGCGCCCAGCAGCAGCGGGTAGATGATGGCCGTGCTGCTGGCCTCTGCCATCAGCAGCGCGCCCAGCAACATGGTGGCGATCAGGGTCACGACATAGGTTTCGAACAGGTCGGCCGCCATGCCGGCGCAGTCGCCCACGTTGTCGCCCACATTGTCGGCGATGACGGCCGGGTTGCGCGGATCATCCTCGGGGATGCCCGCCTCGACCTTGCCCACCAGGTCCGCGCCCACGTCGGCGCCCTTGGTGAAGATGCCGCCGCCCAGCCGCGCGAAGATGGAAATGAGCGAGGCGCCGAAGGCCAGGCCGATCAGCGGTTTGATCAAATCATGCTGGGTCAGGCCGGGCGCGCCCGTCGTCACCAGCAGCCAGTAGAACAGGGTCACGCCCAGCAAGCCCAGGCCGACCACCAGCATGCCGGTGATCGCGCCGCCCTTGAAGGCCACGTTCAGGGCCTGGTTGATGCCCAGGGTGGCCGCCTGCGCCGTACGCACATTCGCCCGCACCGAGACATTCATGCCGATGAAGCCGCAGGCGCCCGACAGCACGGCGCCGATCAAAAAGCCCAGCGCGGTGTGCAAGCCCAGCAACAGGTAGATGGCGATCAGCAGCACCACGCCCACAAGCGCGATGGTGCGGTACTGGCGCGCCAGATAGGCGGCCGCGCCCTGCTGGATGGCCAGCGCGATTTCCTGCATGCGCGCGTTGCCGGGATCCTGGCGCAGGATCCAGCTACGCGACACCAAACCGTAAATGACTGCGACCACGCCGCAGGCTACCGCAAACCACAAACTGGCTGCCATATCGTCCCCTTCTGTTTTTATCCGACGTCATTGCCAACAGCTGCAGACCGCACCGGGTAGGCACGCGCAGCCAGGAAAACACGACCTGCAAAAAAACTGAACCACGAAAACGTTATGCATCCAGCCATGCTGGCAGTCTGCCTGAAAAGCGGGCAGAAAAAAAGCGGACACTCAGGTCCGCTTTTGAAAAACTGCTTATTCCGCCAGGGCGGCAAAGGCGCTGTCGCGGATTTGCTCGACCGGACCGACGCCGGCGATGCGGCGGTACTTCGGCGCGCCCGGCAGGCCGGACTTGGCCCAGTCGTTGTAGTAGCCGAGCAGGACCTTGGTCTGGTTGTGGTACACATCCAGGCGCTTCTTGACCGTTTCCGCCTTGTCGTCGTCGCGCTGGATCAGCGGTTCGCCCGTGATGTCATCGACACCGTCGACCTTCGGCGGGTTGAACTTGACGTGGTAGACGCGGCCCGAACCGGGGTGGCTGCGGCGGCCGTCCATGCGCTCGATGATCGAAGCGTCAGGTACGTCGATTTCCAGCACGTAGTCGACATTGATGCCGGCGTCTTTCATGGCGTCCGCTTGCGCGATGGTGCGCGGGAAGCCGTCGAACAGGTAGCCATTGGCGCAATCGGCTTCCTGCAGGCGGTTCTTGACCAGGCCGATCATGATGTCATCCGACACAAGGCCGCCCGCATCCATGACTTTTTTCGCTGCCAGGCCCAATTCGGTGCCTTCCTTGATCGCCGCGCGCAGCATGTCGCCCGTGGAGATTTGTGGAATGTTGTATTTTTCTTTGATGAAGTTAGCTTGGGTGCCCTTGCCGGCACCGGGTGCTCCTAAAAGTATCAGACGCATTGAAAGTTCCTAAAAAACAGATTTTGGATGGTGGTATGTGTAATTATTTTTTTTAGATGATGTTGCTATGGCTATCTTTCCCTACGAAACTTACCACAAAAAATCCCCGGAGCGCCAGTTTGCTGTCGAATTGCCATGCCCTGATTGATCAAAGCCAGCAATTAGCGAGACGGACGTTTCAAAATGTGGTTTTTACTGCAGGCGCACAAATTATATTTGCACGCCTGCCGTTTTGCGGGTAATGCCTACAGGGCGCTGTAGTGGGCTTGCACCCTGGCAAGATCTTCCGGCGTGTCGACACCGGCGGCCGGCGCGCTATCGGTCACATGCACGGCGATGGCATAGCCATGCCACAGCACGCGCAACTGCTCCAGCGCCTCGATGGCCTCCAGCGGCGAAGCGGAGAGCGTGGGATACGTTTGCAAAAAAGCATTACTGTAGGCATACAGGCCGATATGGCGCAGCGGCACATAACCGGCCGGCAGGCTGTCTTTCGACTGCGCGAAGCCGTCGCGGTGCCACGGAATGGTGGCGCGTGAAAAATACAAGGCGCGGCCGTTCTTGTCCAGCACCACTTTGACGACATTCGGGTTGAACGCATCCTGCACCTCGTGCAGCGGATGCGCGCAGGTGGCCATGGGAACGGTACTGCTGATCTGCGCGGCGCAGGCGGCCAGCAGGGCCGGATCGATCAGCGGTTCGTCGCCCTGCAGGTTGACGACGACGGCATCCGGCGGCAAAGCGAGCATGCGCGCCACTTCGGCGATGCGGTCCGTGCCCGACGGATGGTCGCTGCGCGTCATGCACACTTCCACGCCATGCGCGGCGCAGGCGGCGCCGATGCTGTCATGGTCGGTGGCGACGATGACGCGCGCGGCGCCAGACAGGGCTGCCTGCTCGGCCACGCGCACCACCATGGGCTTGCCGCCCAGGTCGGCCAGCGGCTTGCCCGGCAGGCGCGTCGAGGCCAGGCGGGCCGGGATGATGACGATGAACGCCATCGCTTATTCCACTGCGTCTTGCAGCGTGCGCGCTTCGTCCGCCCACATGATGGGGATGCCATCGCGGATCGGATAGGCCAGGCGGTCGGCGCGGCAAATCAATTCCTGCGCCTTCTTATCGTGTTCAAGCGGACCCTTGCAAACAGGGCAGACCAGGATATCAAGCAGTCGAGCGTCCACGACATTTCTCCACAATTTGTTGGGCCAGCGCGCTATCGATACGCGCACTGACGGGGACGACCCACAGTCTCGGGTCATCTTTGAGATATTCAATTTGCGCACATTTTACTGCATCCTTCTCGGTGATCAAGATCAGATCCGTGTCGAGTGCGGCAAATGGCTGGTCAAGGAAGTCGTGATGGTCGGGCAAAGGCAGTTCCGTAAAATCCAGTCCGGCGCCGCGCAGCATGGCAAAGAAGCGCTGCGGATTGCCGATACCGGCCGCCGCCACGATGCGCTGGCCGCTGGCTGCCAGGGTGTCAAGCGGCACGCTTACACTGCGGTTCGCCATGCGTTCGGCCACGCCACCGGCCAGCAGCATCTGCACCACCAGAGAGCCCTGTGGCGCGATCCTGGCTACGAGTGCCGGCGCCAGCTCCGGCGCATTAATCACGGTGACGTCGCGCCGGCGGCGCGGCGATTCGCGCAGCGGCCCCGCCGGCAGCAACCAGCCGTTGCCCGCGCCGCGGCCGTCGAACAGCACGATTTCCACGTCGCGCTGCAAGGCGTAATGCTGCAAGCCGTCGTCCGTCACCAGCACGTCGACGTCCGGGTGCGCGGCCAGCAGCGCCCTGCCCGCTTGCGCGCGGTCGCGCCCCACCATCACGGGGCAGCCGCCGCGCTGGAAGATCAGCAGCGGCTCGTCGCCCACCTGCTGCGGCGTGGAGGTGGCGGTGACGGCGCGCGGTGAACGGTCGGCGCTGCCATGGCCGCGTGAAATGACGCCCGGGCGCATGCCTGCGTCGCGCAAGGCTTGCACCAGCCAGATCGTCAGCGGCGTCTTGCCCGTGCCGCCGATAAAAATATTACCGACGACGACGACGGGCACGGGCAGGCGCGTCGATGTCAACACGCCGGCGCGGTACAGGCCGCGCCGCACGGCGCTCAGGGCGCCGAACAGCAGGGAGACGGGCCACAGCGCGCACGCCAGCGGGCCGCGCGTCAGCCAGGCGCGGGTCAATGTAGTTTCAAGCTTGGCGGGGGAAGGTGTGGGCATGAAGGAAAACGTAAAAATAGTGTAGGTCGGATTAGCTGCGCCGTCAGGCGCGGCGTAATCCGACATGCTCGGCGGCGGCTTTGTCGGCTTACGCCATGCCGGCTAAGCCGACCTACAGGCCGATGCTGCCTGCTTATTTTCTGCCACCCGCTTGCGCCGCAAACGTCAGCTTCTCATAGCCGGCCAGGCGCGCCGCTTCCATCACGTGGATGACCATCTGGTGCATGGCGAACTGGTCGGCGTTGACCACCACCACGGGCGTCTGTGCGGGCGCCTTGCCGCCGTTGGCCGCCTTGGCCGCGTTTTGCAGGGCGTCGGCCAGGCCGGCCACATCGCGGAACGAGACGGGCTCGCGGTTGACCGTGTAGTTGCCCTTGGCATCGATGGTGACGTCGATCTGCTGCGGCTTGTCCTTGGCTTGCTCGGCATCGGCCGTCGGCAAGGTGATCTGCAGCTCCGTAAATTTGCTGTAGGTGGTGCTGACCATCAGGAAGATCAGGATCACCAGCAGCACGTCGATGAACGGGATCAGGTTGATTTCGGGGTCTTCCCGCCCCTTGCCTTTGCGGAAGTTCATTGGCGGCCACTGTGGACGATGTCGACGAACTTGACCGCTTGCTGCTCCATGTCAATGACGAAGCTGTCGACGAGGGCGCGGAAATGGCGGTAGAAGACCAGGGCCGGCATGGCGATGGCCAAGCCGAAGCCCGTGTTATACAGGGCCACCGAGATACCGTGGGCCAATTGTGCGGGATTCGAACCACTGGCGTTTTGCGAACCGAAGATTTCGATCATGCCCACCACCGTGCCAAACAGGCCCATCAACGGCGCCAGGGTGGCGATGGTGCCCAGGGTCGTCAGGAAACGTTCCAGCGTGTGGGCCACGCCACTGCCCGCCTCTTCGATCGATTCCTTCATCACCTCGCGCGGCGCGTCCACATTGCGCAGGGCGGCAGCCAGCACCACGCCCAGCGGCGAATTGTCTTCCAGCTTGGCCAGCGTATCCGGCGTGATCTTGCCGCTGCGATACACCTGCACCACTTCATCGAACAGCTTGCGGGGCAGGATCTTGGCGCGTCGCAAATACAGCAGGCGCTCGATGATCAAGGCCAGGGCGACGATGGAAGCGATCAACAACAGCCAGATGGGCCAGCCAGCGGCTTGAAATATAGCGAGCAAAAGAAACTCCTGGTAAGGGAAGGCGATGAATCGCCCGGACAGCCTGTATTGTACCGAGCGCCGAAGACGGATGGCATGTCGACGCGGGAATGGCGCAATGTAGCGCGTTGCCGCGCCGGCGGCAAGTGGCGCCTGCATGCACACTTGTCCACACAGCGCAGCGGGCAGACGCGGCGAGTACACAGTTCTGCACACTTTGTGTGGATAAGATTGTGAGCAAGCATGAAGTCCAGCATGCAAGTGCTTGATTCACATGGAAAATATCGTTCTGCGCAAAATACAGGCATAGCAGCTTATCGACAGTAGTCAATGTCAATAAATTAATAGTTACAGAGTTCTGCACATTAACTGTGGACAAGATTGTGCGCAAAGCCGAGGAATTCAATTAAGTCATTGATTTTAAAGGATATTAAATCAACGCACAAAAAAGTGGCAAGCAGAGCGAAACATGCGGCATTTCCAGCGTCAAAGTTCTGCACACAATCTGTGGACAAGATTGTGTGCAAGCGCAAGAATAGACGCCAAGTACCTTGATTTATATCGTTTTTATTACCCTGCATAAAAATGTGGCAAGGGCTGAAAAGGAGGATTTTCTAGGCCATATCTGGCCTCGACACGGCAGTTTTCCAGCGCCAGTGCAGTTCCACACATAAAGTGTGGATAAGATTGTGAGCAAGCCGATTGACTCCATGTAAGCTCCTTGATTTTAAAGGACTTTTTTTAAATGATTAAAAATAAGGCAGACGTGCCGCATTGTGCAGCGGTGCAAAACATGGGCAAACGGTGAAACGATTTATGCAGTTTTGCACACATTCTGTGGATAAGATTGTGAGCAAGGCGTATGCATGTATGCTAATCCATTGATTTATATGACTATTTTTATGCTGCGCAAAATTCAGGCAAGCCATGCCATGGCCGTGCGAGTGGATCAATCCGGCGCTGCGCCAGAGTTCTGCACATTTTTTGTGGATAAGATTGTGCGCAAGGCCAGGCATGCGATACTAAACCCTTGATTCATATATGCTTTATTTCCATGCGCAAAAATGTAGCAGGGTACTTTGTGTACACCAAACCGGAGAAATCCTAGTGCCCTGTGCAGGACAAAAAGTTCCGCACACTTTCTGTGGATAACTTTGTGCGTAAGTGGCAGGGGCTGCACTGATGTGCTTGATATTAAAGGTTTTTTTCCCTGTGCACGTAAATCAGGCATACGGGAATTCTGCATGAAATCAAATACTTAGAAATAGAACTTGTTGTTTTGCACGATATATGACATAAGCATGACCTCGCCGATAATATGTGGACAGCTTGCTTCTATCCCCTTGCCTGATGATGAACGACTCCCCGACTGACAGCGGCTTTGCCGCCCCGCCCGTGCTGACCGTCAGCGCCCTGAACCAGGCCGTCGCGCGCCTGCTCGAACGCGCGTTTCCCCTGACCTGGATCGCCGGCGAGATTTCCAACTTCACGCGCGCCGCTTCCGGCCACTGGTACTTCACATTGAAGGATGACGGCGCCCAGGTGCGCGCCGTGATGTTCCGTGGCCGTGCCCAGTTTGCCGGCTTCACGCCGCGCGAAGGCGACAAGGTCGAAGTGCGCGCCCTCGTCACCCTGTACGGCGCGCGCGGCGATTACCAGATCAACGTGGAAGCCATCCGCCGCGCCGGTGTGGGCGCCCTGTTTGAAGCGTTCCAGCGCCTGAAGGAAAAACTGGCGGCGCAGGGACTGTTCGACCAGGAACGCAAGCGCGCCATTCCCATGTTCGCGCGCAGCATCGGCATCGTCACCAGCCCCCAGGCGGCCGCCCTGCGCGACGTCCTAATCGCGCTCAAGCGCCGCGCGCCGCACATCCACATCATCCTGTATCCCACACCCGTGCAGGGCCAGCAGGCACCGGAAAAAATCGCGCACGCCATCCGCACCGCGTCAACAAGGGCCGAGTGCGACGTGTTGCTGGTGTGCCGTGGTGGTGGCAGCATCGAAGATTTATGGTCGTTCAACGATGAAGGCGTGGCCCATGCGATCGCCGACTGCTCCATGCCCGTGATCAGCGGCGTGGGGCACGAAACGGATTTCACCATCGCCGACTTCGCGGCCGACCTGCGCGCGGCCACGCCGACGGCGGCGGCCGAACTGGCGGCCACGCCGCGCGCCGACTGGCTGGCCTCCCTGCGCGCCGACGCAACGGACCTGCGCCGCGCCATGCGCCGCCGCCTGGACGATGCGGCGCAGACGCTGGACCGCCACAGCCGCCGCCTGCTCAACCCCAAGGCGCAGCTGCAGCAGCAGCGCTTGCAGCTGCTGGCCCTGTCGACGGCCATGACGCATGCGGCGCGCGCGCCCGTGAACCAGTCGCAGTACGCGCTCGAACGCCTGCGTTCGCGCTGGGCGGCCTTGCGGCCCGACGTCACGGCGCCGCGCGCCCGGCTGCTGGACATGCAGCGGCGCGGCGGCGCGGCCATGGCGCAGCTGGTGACGCAGCGGCGCCACCGCCTCGACGGCCTGGCGGCGCAACTGGAGTTATTGAATCCGCAGCGCACGCTGGAACGCGGCTACGCCATCCTGCGCGATGAAAAGGGAAATATCGTGCGCTCGCCAGCGCAGCTGCAGGCGCGCCAGAACGTCAATGTGCGCCTGGCCGAAGGCAGCGCGCAAATCGGCATCGCCAGCGTGCAAGCCACTTTGGAATAAGCGTTAGCGTAAAAAAGGCCGGGGAAGAACCCCGGCCCAACACCGGCCCTACTGAGTGGACTGCAACTACTCTTTCACACTACGCCATCAGAACTTCATCGACACGCGCGCACCAACCGTGCGCGGCGCGTTGTAGAAGGCGCCGTAGATCTGCTGCGTCGGCTGGCATGGCATGCCCACATCCGTGCAGATTTCATTGACGTCCAGCTTGACCGCCTTGTCGGTGGCGTTCTGCACGAACGCTTCCACCGTATAGGCCTTGTTCGCCGGCTGGAAGCGCAGGCTCAGGTCCAGCGTGGTGTAGGCTTCCTGGCGCTTGACGCCGGCATGGCCCGGCACGTCGCCGTTGAACGCCCCCGCACCCACATACGACATGGTTTCATAATGCACCGAGGCGCGCGGCGTGAGCTGGCCGCCGGCGACGGTGAAATCATGCTCGTACTGGACGGTCGTGGAAAACTTCGGCGCATGCTTCATGGTGCTGCCGCCCACGTTCACCAGTGGCGCCGTCGAACCGCAGGACTGTCCATTCGCGCGCGCCGCGTCAACGTCGCACGACATGAAATCGTCATACACGGCTTTGAGCCAGGTGGCGTTGCCCGTCAGGCGGTCGACCTTCGTTGGCCGCCACACCCACTCCGCTTCCAGCCCCTTGACGGTGGCGCCGGCCGCATTGAAGTTGGCCAGCACGCTGTTGACCACCTGCGATTCGAGCTTGTCCTTGTACTTCATCAAAAACGCGTCGAGGTTCAGCGTCAGTTCGCGGTTCAGCAAGTCCGACTTGAAGCCGATTTCATAGCTGGTCAGCTTTTCCGGCTTGGTGGTGGCGCCGCCGTCGCCGATGGCCGGCGAATGGAAGCCCGTCGTCACGGAACCGAACAGCAAAATATCCGGGCGCAGTTTGTACTCGATGCGGCCCAGCCAGGTGGCCTGGCCGTATTTCAGGTCGGCCGTGTTGTCGCCTGGCGTGTTGCCGCAGCTGGCCGCCGTGATGGCGCCGCCCGGTCCGATATTATGCGTATTGGCCAGGCCCGTGCCGGGCGTGACCAGCTGGCGCAGCTGGTCGGCAGTAAGCACCGTGGTGCCCAGCGGCGTATTCGCGGGCCAGTTCGGGCAGGCCCAGTTCTTGCCGCCGATATCGAATTTATGGTCCTGCGTGTAGCGCGCGCCGGCCGTCAGCTTGATTTGATCGGTGACTTGCTGGCTGACCTGGCCGAATACGGCCTTTGATTTGAGCTGGCGGTCGCCCTGGATGAAGGACATAGACGAGGCATACTGGCCCACGGTCGGTTGCACGAAAATCACGGCGCCGTTGGCGATATCCTGCTGCACGGCCGCCTGCGAAATCTGGCTGCGGTCGATATCGAAGCGCACCTTGTTCTTTTCATTGAAGAGGAACAGGCCGGCCACCCACTGGAACGGCGCATCGTCGTCCGAGCGCGCCTGCAGCTCGTGCGAATAGCTGTCGAACTGGGCCCAGTCGGTGCGGTTTTCCGACTTGAAGCCGGGGAACAGGCCCGCATCCGAGTCGTTGCTGTTCTGGCGCTTGTAGCGGCTCCAGCTGCCCAGGTACGTGAAGTCCAGCGCGTCCGTCGGCTTGTAATTGAGCTTGCCCTTGTAGGTCAAAATCGACTGGTCCAGGGTGCCCGGCGTATCGATCAGGGCCGAGCGCAGCTTCTCGCCCGGCTTCGGTTCGGCCGCCAGGTAGACGTTGCCCGCACCCTGGTCGAGGAAGTAGTCGGCGATGAAGGTGCCGCGTAGCTGCGGCGTAATCTTCCACAACAGCGAAGCGCGCACGCCCATCTGGTCGCCGGCGCCATACTTGGCCGTGCCCGGCATGACGTTCGAGCCGCGGCGGAAGTCCACCGTGCCGTCATGGCTATCCTTGATGGCGGCGATGCGCAGCGCCACGTCGTCGGAAAACGGGATATTGAGCATGCCCTGCGTCTGCAAATGGCGGTAGTCGCCCACGGTGATGCCGGCCGAGCCCATGAACTTGGCCGTGCTGGGCGCGGCCGACACGAGGTTGACGGCGCCGGCCGTCGAATTGCGGCCATTCAGGGTGCCCTGCGGTCCGCGCGCCACCTCGACGTGACTCAAGTCATACATCAGCGCCGTGGCGCCCTGGGGACGCGGCGAATACACGCCATCGACGTAGAAGGCGACGGCCGGGTCGCCCAGCTCCGTGTGGTTGGCCGAACCGACGCCGCGCATGTAGACGTGCACGCCGCCCGAGTCGCCATGCTGCTCGACGACGAGGCTCGGCACCATGGTCGCCAGCGAGGCGAGATCTTTCACTTGATTGTTTTGCAGGGTGTCCTGGTTGAAGGCGGTGACGGCCAGCGGCGTCTCCTGCACGAAGGTATTGCGGCGCGTGGCCGTGACGACGATGCGGTCCATCTGTTCGGCTGCCGGTTTTGCCGCGTCCGTGGCTGCTGTATCCTGTGCCAGCGCGGCGCCGCTGCCCAGCAAGATGAATTGGGCGAAGGTCGCATGCGCCAGGCTGAGGGCGATGGTATTGCGTTTGAGCTGTTGCATTGTTGTTGTCTCCTGTACCGCTGGTTGAATGATGATCACATAGCTCTTTGGCTACTGCTGCACATTTTTTGGGTGTCAATCTGAAGTCATGTCGCCTCCGTGCGGGGTCAATGGGTGGCCACGGCGCGCCCGGCCGTGTCGAATAGAAAGGCATGCCCCTCTTCCGGCGCGAAGCCGATAGCGCTGCCCTGCGCCAGCGCGTGGCGCGCCTCGCCGTGCAGCTTGATGGCCACCGCGTGCGGGCTATCTTCAAGCGTTGCGTGGATGATCTGCGCATCGCCCAGCTGCTCGATCAGGGTGACCGTGGCGCCGTAGCCCTCATTGCGCGGCACCAGGCGCAGGTGCTCGGGGCGTATGCCGACCAGCATGCCCGCCGCACCGCCAAGCTGGCTGGCCAGGGCCGGGACGGCGGCGCACGGCAAAAAGTTCATGCGCAGGGCGCCGATGAAGCCGGCAACGAACTGGCTGGCCGGATGGCGGTACAGGTCCAAAGGTGCACCCACCTGCTCCAGGTGACCGCCGTGGAAGACGGCGACCCGGTCACCGAGGGTCATGGCCTCGACCTGGTCGTGGGTCACATAAATCATGGTGGTGCCCAGTTCCTGGTGCAGCTTGGCCAGCTCGATGCGCGTCTGCACGCGCAAGGACGCGTCGAGGTTGGACAGCGGCTCGTCAAACAAAAACACCTTGGGCTGGCGCACGATGGAGCGGCCGATCGCCACGCGCTGGCGCTCGCCGCCGGACAAGGCCTTGGGTTTGCGGTCGAGCAGGTGCGTGATCTGCAAAATCTCGGCCACCTTGCCGACGGCCGCGCGCACTTCTACCTCCGGTTTGCCCGCCAATTTGAGGGCAAAACCCATGTTGTCGCGCGCCGTCATGTGCGGATACAGGGCGTAGCTCTGGAAGACCATGGCGATGCCCCGCTCGGCCGGCGCCACGTCGTTGGCCAGCAGGTCGCCGATGCGCAACTGGCCCGCGCTGATGTCTTCCAGTCCCGCGATCATGCGCAGCAGGGTCGACTTGCCGCAGCCGGACGGACCGACGAAGACCATGAATTCACCGTCATGGATATCGAGGTCCAGGCCCTTGACGATTTCCGGACCGTCGCCGTAGGTCTTGCGGATGCCACGCAGGGAAATGGCGGCCATGTCAGTGCTCCCCGGCCAGGGCAACGGCATGGGACGCGCGCTGGGCGATAATAAAATCGCGGTACCACAGGGCGCTGTCCTTGAAGCTGCGCTGCTGTGTGGCGTAATCGACGTACAGCATGCCGAAGCGCTTGGCGTAGCCCGAGTTCCACTCGAAGTTATCCATCAGGCTCCAGTAGAAATAACCGCGCACGTCGATGCCCTGCGCGATCACGGCGCGCAAGGCGTCCAGGTGCAGCTGCACGTACTCGATGCGCGGCTCGTCGTGGATCTTGCCGTCGACGGGCTTGTCGGCCACGGCCATGCCGTTTTCCGTGATGTAGACGGGCGGCAGCCGGTACTCGCGGTGCAGGCCCACCAGCAGCTCCGTCAAGCCTTGCGGATAGGTCTCCCAGCCCATGTCGTTGACGCCGAGCTTGCACTCGGGCTTGCGCGGCGGCGTCTCGGCGCTCATGAAAGCGCGCGTGTAGTAGTTCACGCCGAGGAAATCGATGGGCTGCCTGATATCTATGAAATCGTTTTCAAAGATAGCTAAAGCAGAAGCATCTGGATGTTTCAGGGCCAGCGCCGGGTAGCGGCCCTTGAAGATGGCGTCCATATACCACTGCACCGAGCGCGCATATTCGAGTTCGGCCAGCTCGCGGTCCTGCGCGCTGTCGGTGGCCGGCGTGGCCGTCCATTGATTGAGCACGATGCCCAGCTTCGCCGGCACATGCACGGCGCGCATCGCTTGCATGGCCAGCCCGTGCGACAGCAGCAAGTGGTGCGACACTTGCACGGCGGCGGCCGGGTCGGCCATGCCGGGGGCGAACTGGCCCGTGCCGTGGCCCAGCACGGCCGTGCACCACGGTTCATTGTGGGTGGCGATGCTGGCGACCTGGTGGCCGAAGCGGCGCGCCACCTCGGCCGCATAGGCGGCGAAGTGGTAGCAGGTGGCGCGATTGAGCCAGCCGCCCTCGTCCTGCAAGGCTTGCGGCAAGTCCCAGTGGTACAGGGTCAAGTGCGCATCGAGGCCCTTGGCGGCCAGCGCGTCGAGCAGGCGCGCATAAAAGTCGAAGCCCGCCTCGTTCCAGGCGCCGGAACCGGTCGGCTGTACCCGCGACCAGGACATGGAAAAGCGGTAGGCGTTCACGCCCAGCTTGGCGATCAGCTCCACGTCCTCGGCATAGCGGTGATAGTGGTCGCAGGCCACGTCGCCATTGCTGCCGTCGATGATCTTGCCGTCGGCATGGCTGAAGGTATCCCAGATGGACGGGCCGCGGCCGTCGATGGCGGCGGCACCCTCGATCTGGTAGGCGCTGGTGGCCACGCCCCAGGTGAAGGTGGCGGGAAAGTTGGTATCGGTGTCGTCGTTATGCATGGTGGTCATGTCAGTGTGAGTGGATGAAGAAAGTTCTAGCCTTTGACGGCGCCTTGCGTCAGGCCTTCTATGAGGCGCTTCGAGGCGACAAAAAACATCAGCAGCAGCGGCAGCACGGCAATCGCGGCGCCCGTCATCAGCGCGCCCCACTCCGTGTTGTTTGGCGCCTGCATGCTGCGCAGGGCCAGCGGGATCGTATAGTTCTCGACCGAGCGCATGACCACCAGCGGCGTAATAAAATTGTTCCACGAATTGATGAAGGTGATCAGGCCCAGGGTACCCATGGCGGGGCCGATCAGCGGCAGCACGACACGCCAGTAGATGGCAAATTCGCCGCAGCCGTCGATGCGCGCCGCCTCGATCAGGTCCCTCGGAATGGCCGTGCCGATGTACTGGCGCATCAGGAAGATACCCAGCGCGCCGGCCGCTCCCGGCACGTACAGGGCGCGCGGCTGGTCCAGCCAGCCGAGGAAATCCATCAGCATGAAGGTCGGAATCATGTTCATGAAAGACGGGATGATCATCGACGCCATCACCAGGGTGAACAAGGGCCGCTTGAAGCGGAACTCGTACATGGCGAAGGCATAGCCGCCCAGCGAGCAAAAGAACAAGGTCAGTGCGGTGGTCATCAGGGCCACGTACAGGCTGATGCCGATATTGCGCCAGAACGGCAGGCGCTCCTGCAGCAATTCCAGGTTGTTGAGCAGGGCCGTGCCGAACCAGCGCGGCGGCGGCAAGCTGTAGATCTCGGCGCTCGTGTGCGTGGCAAAGACGAACATGAAGTAGAACGGCGCGACCATGATCAGGGCGCCGATGGCCACCATGGCGTAGGCCGTCCAGCGGGTAGTTTTCATCGGGCCTCCTTGCATTTTTCTCTACGTTCGTTGCGGCTGAAGATGCGGTTATTCACCCAGGTGGTGCTGGCAATGATCAGGAACAGCAGCCAGGAAATGGCCGACGCCGTGCCGAAGTCGCCCGAGGAAAACGCCGTCTTGTAGACGAAGATGGCGGTCGTCATCACCGACTGGCTCACGCCGCTCGATTCGGCCACCAGCACGAACGGCTCCTCGAACAGCTGCAGATTGCCCATGATGGTCAAGGTCACGGCCAGGTAGATCATGGGACGCAGCTGCGGCAGGGTGATATACCAGAATTGCTGGCGCTTCGAGGCGCCGTCGATGGTGGCCGCCTCGTACAAATCCTTGGGGATGACCTGCAGCGCGGACAGATACAGCACCAGGTTCCAGCCCAGGTAGCGCCAGAAAATCACGAAGGCGACGGCCGGCTTGATGAACAGCGAGCTGCCCAGCCAGTCGATCGATTCGGCAGGGAACAAGCCGCCCACCAGTGGCAGGCTGGCGCACCATAGAATCAGCACATTGATCTGCCCATAGTCGCGCGAGAACAGGGTGTTGAAGACCATGGCGATGGCCACGCTGGAGGTGATGAACGGTAAAAAGTAAATGCCGATCACCAGGTTGCGCGAGCGCTTGAAGCTGTTATGGATGAAGGCCGCCAGCGGAATGGCCACCAGGTGCTGCGGCACGCCCGATGCCAGCGCCAGCCACAGCGTGTTGCCCAGCGAGCGCAAGAACCATGGGTCGCTCAAGGCATATTTATAGTTGTCCAGGCCCACCCACTGCATGGCTTCCACGCCGCTGGCCGCTTCCCACTGGTTGAACGACAAATAGATGGAAAACAGCAGCGGGAACAGGCTGAAGACGGCGAACAGGATGAAGAAGGGGCTGATGAAGATGTACGGCGCCCACTGCTTCATGTTGAAGCGCTTTCTGGCGGGCCACACTGCAGCAGCAGCGGACGCACCCTCGGTACAAGGCAGGGAGGTAGTCATGCTGCTCCTAGCGCCGCGCGCGGTGGGTGATCAGGGCCTTGGCGTCGGCCAGGGCCGTCTTGATATCCTTGTTTTGCGCCAGCACGCTTTCCAGTTCCATGTTGACGATGTCGCGCGCCACGGCGTCGAACTTGTCGACGCGGATGACGGGAATCTTCGCCGCCGTGTCGCGCGCCAGCAGGCGCGTCTTCTGGCCGCCGAAATACGCTTGCGGCTCGTCCATCATCGGGTCCGCATACGCCGCCGTCAATGCCGGGAAAGCGCCGATCTCTTTCAGCGAGTGCAGCTGGATATCCTTGTTCACCGTCATGAACTTGATGAATTCCCAGGCTTGCACCTTGTTGCTGGCCTTTTTCGGGATGCCGTAAAAGGAGCCGCCATACGAGGCCAGCGCGCCGGCCGGCAGGTTCGCCGCGCGCCACTGGCCGGCGGAAGCCGGCGCCAGCCACTTGGCCAGGTGGCCGCTGAGCCACGATCCCATCATCTGGCTGGCCACCTTGTCGCGTTTAAAACCTTCGGCCCACTCGCCCGTCCAGGCCACGGTGCGCGCATCGATGCCCGCCACGCGCGCCGCCTTGGCCAGTTCAAACGCTTTCACGAAACGGGGCGAGTCGACCAGCACCTGCCCCTTGTCGCCAAAGTAAATGCCTTCGCCATCTTTCAGGTTGGCGCGGATGACGATGTCGGCCAGGTCGCTGGCGCCGGCCAGCAGATAGGTGCCGGTGGCGGCCTTGAGCTTCTTGCCAGCGGCGATATACGATTCCCACGAGGCCGTCAAATCGCTTTCCTTGATGCCCGCCTTGTCCATCAAGTCCTTGCGGTAAAACAGGGTGCCGGGCCCCAGGTCGGCCGGCATGGCGCCCAGGGTGCCGCGCGAGCTGGTCGCCTGCACGAAGGTGAACGGCACGAACTGGGCGCGGTACTGCCCTGCCCCGTAAGGTGGCTGCAGCAAGTCTTCCATGCCCTTCGATTCGGCGAAGCTGCCGACATAGCGGAAGTCGATGGCCATCACGTCGGGCAGGCGCGCACCGGCCGCCAGCGCCGTCGTCATCGAGTTGTGGTGGTCGTCGATCTGCAGGCTGACCAGCTTGACTTTCACTTGCGGGTACAGCTTTTCCCACAGGGGCAAGGCCGTCTTGACGGCGCGGTCCAGGTCGGGAAACGAGGCGACAGTGATGGTCGCCGGGGCCAGTGCCGGCACAGGCGGCGCGACGGGGGCGGCGGCCACGCTGGCGGCCAGGGTCAGCGCGGCCAGAGGGGCGGCGCCAAGAATGCTTGACTTCATTATTTCATCTCCGTTTATTGAGCGTCTTCTATCTTGAAAACGTTTTCACAACATATGTCCATTTAACACCGCAACGAAAATCAAGTCAACCGAAAAAGTTGTCATTTTTATTGAGAGCAGCGTGGCAAGCTGCACGCCGTGGTGCGTGTTCTCCTATGAAAAAGCGCAAAAATTCGTCATTTGAGCGGCCGTTGTTTTTTGTGAAAACGTTTTCATAGATAGGTCGGATTAGCGGGGCCGCCGAGGCGCGTTAGCGCGTAATCCGACGTGCACGGCCAACAATATGTCGGGTTACGCCCGCAGGGCTAACCCGACCTACGGGCCCTGCGGGCATTTATGGTAATCTTTCACTGAAAAGGTTTTCAGAGCACTGACAACCAGCCATCTTGATACCCAGGAATCACCTTGAACGATAGCGTCCACGCTGCTCCCCCTTCCACCCTGCTCGACGTGGCCCGCCAGGCCGGCGTCTCGCCCAGCACCGTCTCGCGTATCCTGAACGGCACGGCCAGGGTCTCCGACGACAAGCGCGACGCCGTGCTGGCGGCGATTGCGCACATGAAATTTGCGCCAAACCAGATGGCGCAGGGCTTGAAAAAGGGCCGCTCGATGACCATCGGCATCGTGGTGCAGGATATTTCCAGCCCCTTCTTCGATGAAAGCCTGCGCGGCGTGGACGATGGCTTGAAAGACACGGGCTACGCGTCCGTGATCGTCAGCGGACACTGGAATGCGCAGGAAGAGGCCGACCGCATCCGTTTGCTGCTGGCGCGGAAGGTCGACGGCATCATCCTGCTGTCCGGGCGCATCTCGGACCAGAGCGTGCTCGATTTCTCGCAGCAGCGCCCCATCGTCTCGACGGGCCGCCTGCTGGCGACCAAAAGCGCCATCGGCTTCAAGCTCGACAACGAATACGGCGCCTACCTGGCCGTGCGCCACCTGGTGGAACTGGGCCACCGCCGCATCGCGTTTGTCTCCGGCCCCGCCAACAACACGGATGCGGCCGAGCGCCTGACGGGCTACCAGCGCGCGCTGCGCGAAGCGGACATCGCCATCGACCCGAAGCTGATGGTGGAAGGCGATTTCCACGAGGCCAGCGGGATGCTGGCCATGAACCATTTATTTGATACGCAGCAGCAGTTCAGCGCCGTCTTCGCCGCCAACGACCTGTCCGCCTACGGCGTGCGCCTGTGCCTGTACCGCAAGGGCATCCGCGTGCCCGACGATATCTCGCTCGTCGGTTTCGATGACTTGCCCGGCTCGTCCTACACGACGCCGCCGCTGACCACCATCCACCAGCCCCTGTACGACATCGGCCGCATCGCCACCGAAGCGCTGCTGGGGCTGATCAATGGCGAAGCCGTGCAGGCGGCCATTCCGCCCCTGGAACTGATCGTGCGCGAGACTACGCGCCGCATCCGCTAAGGATTGCACCATGATAAACCTGCTGCGCAGCCCACGCTCGGGTCGGCGTTGCTCGCTACGGTTTCTCAAGGTGCTGACGCTTCACGATATACCACCATTTTCCTGAACGAGAATCACTACGCCACCAGCATCCACGACGCGTGTGGGAATCTGCAGCAATGGCGCATCCGCTTTACAATAGTGGCTCGTTCAGCAAGAATGCTTGGTTCAAGCACGCAAGGCTCAACCCTCCGGCCCCGGCCGGAAGACTCCGAACACTCACCATAAAGGGACATCACATGGAACATACTCTGCCACCACTGCCGTATGAAATGGACGCTCTGGCGCCGCATATTTCGAAAGAAACCCTGGAATACCACTATGCCAAGCATCACCAGGCGTATGTCACCAACTTGAACAACCTGATCAAGGGTACCGAGTTCGAGAACCTGTCGCTGGAAGACATCATCAAGAAATCGTCGGGCGGCATCTTCAACAATGCAGCGCAAGTATGGAACCACACCTTCTACTGGAACGGCATGAAGCCGGCCGGCGGCGGCGCGCCTACCGGTGCCGTGGCTGATGCGATCAACGCCAAATGGTCGTCGTTCGACAAGTTCAAGGAAGAATTCACCAAGTCGTGCGTGGGCAACTTCGGTTCGGGCTGGACCTGGCTGGTGCAAAAAGCCGACGGTTCCGTCGACATCGTCAACACCTCGAACGCCGGCTGCCCTTTGACCACCGGCGACAAGCCACTGCTGACCTGCGACGTCTGGGAACACGCCTACTACATCGACTACCGCAACCTGCGCGCCAAGTACGTGGAAACGTTCTGGGGCCTGGTCAACTGGGAATTCGTTGCCAAGAACTTCGCGTAAGCGGTTCCTGACAACGTAAAACGGACGTGTCCGCGGCCTGCGCCGCAGTGACGTGTCCTGAAAAGAAGCCTGCGCTTGCGAGCGCGGGCTTTTTTTATGTCCAGGCAGAAAGTATATGCAGGCGGCACACACTGGTCAAACGAACAAGATCCGCATGCGGAATATTGTAAAATGCGCAAGCGCACGCCCGTGCTCGCCGGCCAGCCTCGCCGCCATCCCTTGCTGAAAGAAAACAATGAAAAAATTCCTGCTTGCCCTGCTCGTCCTTGCCTCCGGTTCCGCCTTCGCCAATTCCGCCTGCGACACGCCACGCAACGACTTCGACGGCCTGTATTGCCTGAACAAGGTGTACCAGGAAGCGGACAAGGAACTCAACGCCAACTACAAGAAACTGAGCGCCCAGCTCGATGCCAGCGGCAAGCAAAAGCTGAAATCGGGCCAGTTGGCGTGGATCAGCAACCGCAACCAGAATTGCTCGAAACGCGAATCGTCGGGCTTTTATGTGAATCTCGATTGCGCCACCCAGACCACCATCGAACGCGCGCAATTCCTGCAAGACCGCGTGCGCGAATGCGTCAGTGCCGGCTGCCAGAACAGCAAACTGTGAACTGAAGCTGCGCCAGCGCAAACGGGAGCGGGCGGCAGGCGCCCGTCCTGACGGTTCCAAGTTCTTCCGTGTTGCGCTCAGGCCGGCAAACGGGCCGCCTTGAAGCGTCGCCAGGCCTTGTGCATGCGGCCATCGGTGCCCTGCGCCTGCGCGCGCGCCGCCAGATAGCCGCGGATGAAGGCCGCGTGCAGCCGCAGCCCGTCCTGGGCGAACTGGTCAGCCTGGTCGGCCTGGACATCGGGCAATTGCTGCAGCAGCCGGTCGGCCACCTGTACATCGTTGAGCCAGCCCAGCTCATCTTGCAGGGCCGACAAGCGCCCCACATACGGTTGCACGGTGCGCGCGGCAAACAGCGAGGCAAAAAATTCCGTCGCGTAACGCGTCTTCTTGGCCTCGATACGCACCTGATGGCGCTGCTGCGGCGAGGCATGCAACAGGCACTTGCCGCGCTTCATCAGGCGGCGCTGGTCCTTGCGCACGGTAGCCTGGGCAAACGGGGAAACGGGCGCGTCCAGCCGCCGCGCCTGGCGCACGGAGCAGCTGTCGCGCCAGGCGCGCGCCTGCAGCCAGCGCTGCAAGCCCAGCATGCAAGCCGTGCAGCGCACCGAGGTGACGGCCTGGGCGGCCTCCACATGCTTGAGCCGCGCCTGCGCGTGCGCCGCCTGCGCCAGCGCTGCCGCATCGGCTTGCGCTTCGCCATCGAGCTGCGCCAGGGTAGAGCCAGCGAGCACATCCCAGTCGCGTGCCTCGCCCAGCGCGCCGCCCAGCCAGTCGAGCTCGCTCTTCAAGGCGTCCGGCAGCGCCAGCAGGGACTTGAACATGCCCAGCGCCGAGCGCAGGCGCCGCAAGCCCACGCGCATCTGGTGCACGCTTTCCACATCCGCGCCCGCCGCCACGCCATCCTGGTTGCCGCTGACCTGCTCCAGGCAATTGCCGGCGATGGCCAGGAACGCTTGCTCCACCGACATCGCCGCGTCCAGCACCAGGGGCTGGGCCTTGACCGCGCGCAAGGGTTGCTGCGCGACCAGGCGGTAACCGCGTTCCGCCTTGCTCATGTGGCCCAGCTGCAGCGGCACCTCCTGCAGCAGCGCCAGCGCCACGTCGAACAGGCTGGCGGCCTGCCCTTGCTTCAACTCCAGCTCGATCTCGCTGACGGCCACGCTGCGGATGGCACCGTCGGCACCGTCCGCACCGCTTTCAATGATACCTTGGTCCAGCACGCATTCGATCTCGTCGCCCTGCGGCGTGCGCAGCTGCCACACGGTGCGCTCGATGCGCGTGGTAAACACGGGCTGCAAGGCGTCGCGCATGGCATCCTGGCGCAGCAGCGCGCGGATGGGCTGCTTGCGGCCGATGGCAGCGTCGAGCGCGGCGAGGTCCGGCTGCGGCCCGGGTACCTCGCCTTCCCATTCGTGGCGGCTGTGCAAGCCGCTGCTGACCGTGCCGCCCGCCTTCAGGGTTTGCACCCAGCGCCCGTCCACCTGGCGCACGCGCAAGCCCGCCTGGTGGCGGCACAGCTGCAAATCGGGCGTATCGACATAGATATCGTGCATCTGCAGCACCAGCGGCCCTTGCGCAGACTGCGCCAGCAACGGGTGCGCGCGCAGGCGGGGCGCATCTTGCGGCGCCAGCGACAATTTCAATTCGATTTCCATGACCGCTCCTTGCGAGATTCCTCAACGCCTATTGTAAGGCGCGCCCCTTCGCGCACAAGGCGCACGCACGCACACCTTGATTTTGCGCCAAAATAGGCGATTCATTCAACCGAAAGATGCCATGACCTACCACGCCGCCGAGAACCGCTACGACAGCATGCCATACCGTACCTGCGGGCGCAGCGGGTTGAAACTGCCACTGCTGTCGCTGGGACTGTGGCACAACTTTGGCGACAGCAACCATCTGGCTTCGCAGCGCGACATGCTGCGCACCGCGTTTGACCTGGGTATCACGCATTTCGACCTGGCGAATAACTACGGCCCGCCGTATGGCAGCGCGGAAAGCAATTTCGGCAAACTGCTGCGCGACGATTTTTTACCGTACCGCGATGAACTGATCATTTCCACCAAGGCGGGCTGGGACATGTGGCCCGGTCCGTACGGCCAGGGCGGCGGTTCGCGCAAATACGTGCTGACCAGCCTGGACCAGAGCTTGCAGCGCCTGGGCCTGGACTACGTCGACATCTTTTATTCGCACCGCTACGACGCCGACACGCCGCTGGAAGAAACCATGGGCGCACTGGCCACCGCAGTGCAGCAGGGCAAGGCGCTGTACGTGGGCCTGTCGTCGTATTCGCCGCAAAAGACGGCCGAGGCGGCCGCCCTGCTGAAAGAGTGGAAAGTGCCGTGTCTGATCCACCAGCCGGCCTACAACATGCTCAACCGCTGGATCGAGGAAGACGGCTTGCTCGCTACCCTGCAGGAACAAGGCATGGGCTGCATCACGTTCACGGCGCTGGCGCAGGGGCTGCTCAGCGACAAGTACCTGGACGGCGTGCCGCAGGATGCGCGCGTCAACCGCCCCGGCGGCGGCTCGCTGACGCAACAACACCTGAGCGCGGAAAACCTGGCCCGCGTGCGCGCGCTGAACCAGATCGCCGCCCAGCGCGGGCAAACCCTGGCGCAGATGGCGCTGGCCTGGGTGCTGCGCGATCCCCGCGTCACGTCGACCCTGATCGGTGCCAGCAGCAGCGCGCAAATCCGCGAAAACGTGGCCGCGCTGCAGCAGCTGTCGTTCACGGCCGACGAGCTGGCCGCCATCGACGTGCAGGCGCGCGAAGGCCATATCAATCTGTGGGAAGGCCCGTCGCGGGCCGTGTAAGGCGTTCACGGTGGCGCTGGCGGCGACATAGGCGGTGGCAGCAGGGCCAGCAGTTCCTGCGCCACCTGCCGGCGCCGTTCGGGCGTGGCGTACACGCCCACGTCCACCTGCGCCCCGCCCGCGCCGGTAGCGTTGATGTGTATCAATTGGCGCGGCCCTTGCGGCATAGCGATGCGCGTGCGCCACGGCGAAAAGTGGTGGCGCCGGCAGTGGCCGGCGCTGACCTGTTCGATGATCAGCTCGCCGTCGCGCAGGGCGATATGCTCATAGTCGCGCGCATGGCGCAGGTAATGCAGCAGGGCGATGGCCACGAGGCCCAGTTCGGCGAACGAAAAGACGGGAATGGTCCAGATGCCGCGCAGCGCGAAGGCGGCGGCAATCGTCAGGGAAAACAGGCATAGCAAGCCATAGGCGCGCAGCAACTGGCGCGCCGTCAAGGCACTGTGACGCGCCAGCAGCCATTGCGGCTGCTCGCGCGAGTCGTCGCGTGGCATGGCGCCTCCCGCACTCTCCCCCCCTCACCGCAGCGGCCCCCGCCGCCGCAGGTTCAGCCAGGTCGTTCAGCCAGCTTGCGCCCGGCTCAGGCGCCCATGCGCAACAGCGCATGGCCCACATGCTGCCACCAGTGATCGCGTGACTTGACCTGCTTCAGGCAAGACGTGTCGATTTCCGCAGGGAACACGCGATCCTGACACGCCTTCGTTGCCAGCGCATGGCGCTGGTTTTCCGCCGCTGCCAGGGCCACGACGAGCCAGAACGCCAGCGCCAGCAACACCACCAGCAAACTCCATGCCAGGTGATTGGTGTTACTTTTTATGCCAAAAAACTCGCGTGGCCGCGTCTCGCGGTACATCGACATCAAGTCTTTTTCTTTCTCTTGCGACATCTGCGTTTGCATCCTCTGACATCCTATCCTGTGCCGGCCGGCTGGCCATGGCGGCGCGCACGCCGCCTTGCCTGCATTTTACGCTGATGGCGCAGGAGGGGCACTAATTCGTGGAGGCTGACTCCCGTGCATAAAAAACCAGCTTACTCCCCTGCCCTGGCCAGGGGCGCACGCCTGCACGGCATTTGTCCCGGGGGAAATGCGGCATCGCACAACTATTTTCAGAAATTACTTCACAAATGTATTATTCATTGCTATAGTTAATTCAAGTAAGCATCTTCTCATCCAGAAATTGCTTCATCGGCGGCACGGCGCCCACCAGCGCCCTGCCACCGAACCGACCGGTACGTGGCGAGCCGGCCCATTCACCCAGCCATCATGCACATATTGGAGTTTTATCATGCAAGCCAAATCACTCATCGCAGCATTGTTTGCCATCACCACCGCTACCTCGGCTTTCGCCCAAAGCGCCGCGCCAGTCGCCGCCAGCCAGCAACTCACGCGCGCCGACGTCACGGCCGAATATATCCGTGCCCGCAACGCCGGCGAAATCGCCACCAGCGAAGTCGACTACCCGAAAACCCCTGCCACCGCCGCCAGCAAGGTGACGCGCGAACAAGTCATGGCCGAGTTCTACGCCGCCCGCAAGGCTGGCCTGATCCCGCAAACGGAAGCGGACTTTGATGTTGCGCAAACCACCAAGCACGTCGTGAAATAAGAAACCAGTCAGCCGGTTTCAATCAGTCAGTAACACACCTCAGTTGCGGCGCAGCACTCGGGCCACTCCCGAAGCTCACCGCGGCGAGCTGTCAGCATCACCCCAACACGATCTCTCCCGGAGTCCCTGCATGTCCCTGCACCGCCGTTTGCTTGCCGCCAGCCTGATCCTTGCCTTGAGCGCTTGCGCCGACATGGGCCATATCGCGCCGCAATCGGCCATGCTCGACGCCAATAAACTGCAAGCGAGCCAGGCCATGGATGCCGCCGCCAGCGCCGCCATCCACTGGCCGCGCGCGCAATGGTGGCAAGACTTGCACGACCCCCAACTGAACCGTTTGATGGAGCAGGCCCTGGCCGACAGTCCCACCCTGCGCGGCGCCCAGGCGCGCGTGCGCCAGGCCGAGGCACTGGCCGGCGCGGCGGAAGACAAGACCCGCCCGCAGGCCGACGCATCCGTCTCCATCAACCGCGAACTGTATTCGCAGCACGGCAGCACGCCGGCGCCGCTGGCTGGCAATTACGCCTGGCGCAACCAGGCCACCGTCACCGCTTCGTACGACCTGGACCTGTGGGGCCACAACCGCGCCGCCCTCTCCGCCGCGCTGGGCGACGTGCAACTGGCGTCGGCCGAATCGCAGATGGCCCGCCTGGCCCTGGAAACAGCGCTGGTGCGCACCTACATCCAGCTGTCGTATGAATTCCGGGTGCAGGATGTGATCGAACGCAGCCTGGCGCAGCGCGCCCGCATCCTCGACATCACGCGCCAGCGCAAGGCGGCCGGCATTGGCACCGATATCGACGTGGCGCAGATCGAAACGACCCTGCCGGCCGGCCGGCGCCAGCTGGAACAGTCGGCCGAGTCGCTGGCCTTGCTGCGCAACCAGCTGGCCGCCCTGGCGGGCAAGGGTCCGGCCGCCGGCGCGGCGCTCACGCGTCCCGTGCTGCGCCTGGACCAGCCGCTGGCCATTCCCGCCGCCCTGCCGGCCGACCTGATCGGCCGCCGCCCCGACATCGCCGCCCAGCGCTGGCGAGTCGAAGCAGCGGCGCAGCGCATCGACGCCGCCAAGGCCGAGTTTTACCCGAACGTCAACCTGGTGGCCTTTGCCGGCTTCCAGGCCTTCGGTTTCAGCCATTTTCTGGACGCCAATTCGGATATCCGCGGCATCTCGCCCGCGCTGAGCCTGCCCATCTTTGCCGGCGCCCGCCTGCGCGCCCAGCTGGGCAGCCAGACGGCCGTGTACGACGGCGCCGTGGAGCAATACAACGCCACCGTCATCAATGCCATGTCAGACGTGGCCAACGCCGTCACCCGTGCCCAGTCGCTGGCAAAGCAGCACCAGCTGACCGTGCAGGCGCTGGCCACGGCGCAGCGCGCGCGCGACCTGGCGGAAAAGGCCTACCAGGCGGGCATGAGCGACGCCATCGCCATGCTCAACACGCAGGTGGCACTGCTGGCGGAAGAACAACAGCAAGCGCAAAATGGAGCGCGCGAGCTCGATCTGTACGTTTCCTTGATGAATGCATTGGGAGGCGGCATCTAGACTCGCGTTGCCCTGGCCCAACAAGATACAATCGGAACTTTATTCATACATGAAGGAATTGACATGACCGCTTTTGACGCCACCTCCAAGCGGCTGCAAAACATCCGCACGCGCATGCCAGGCTTCCCCATGGAACTGATGCGCCTGTTGCGCATGACGTACCACATTCAAAAAGGCATGAAGGACCTGACCAATGCCGCGCTGAAAAAGCACGACCTGGTCGATGCCAGCTACATGGTGCTCGCCGTGCTGTACGGCACGGATGACGAAACCTCGAATGCCTGCACCCTGGGCATGGCGTGCCATGAAAAGCCGGCCAACCTGACGCGCGTCTGCAACGACCTGGAAACGCGGGGCCTGATCCACCGCGGCACGCGCCCCGGCGACCGCCGCTCCGTGATGATCTCGCTGACCGACAAGGGCCGCGCCCTGATCGAAACGGCGCTGCCTGACGTGTACCAGGATACCTCGGCCCTGTACGAAGGCTTTACGCAAGAAGAGCTGCAAGTGCTCGACAAGCTGTACGTGCGCCAGTTGCGCAACCTGCATAATCTCAACAACCAGAACTGATAGCCTATCGATGACGCCAGCCACAACACCTACATATGGCCCCCTGAGCCGGGCGGCCCACTGGCTGGCGCTGGCGCTGCAAGACTGGCGCACGACGGAAGGCGAACGCTGGGTCTACGTCGGCAAGACCCTCATCGCCGCGTTCTGCGCCCTGTGGCTGGCCTACCGCCTGGGACTCGATTCGCCCAGCACGGCGATGACCACCACCATCATCCTGGCCCTGCCCAGCAGCGGCATGGTGCTGGAAAAAAGCTTTTACCGCCTGTGCGGCACCCTGCTGGGATGCCTGGCCGCGCTGACCCTGATCGGCCTGTTCCCGCAGCAGCCCGTGCTGCTGTTCGCCGGCCTGGCCCTGTGGGTGGGGCTGTGCACGAGCGGCTCGGCCCTGCACCGCAATGCCCAGTCGTATGTGTACGTGCTGGCCGGCTACACCGCCTGCATGATCGTGCTGCCCGCCATCGAGCAGCCGATGCAGGTGTTCTCGCTGGCCGTCACGCGCGTGGCCGAAGTGGGCCTGGGCATCATCTGCTCGGCCGTCGTCTCCAGCGTGCTGTTGCCGCGCCACCAGGGCACGCAGGTGATGCGCACGGTGCAGGCGCGCTATGGCAAGTTCCTCACCTTTTGCCAGGACGTGCTGCAGCAAAAGCTCACGCCGGCGCAGGTGGAACTGACGCATTTGCAGTTTGCCGCCGACGTGGCGGCGCTGGAACTGGGCCGCTCTGCCGCCCTGTTCGAAGTCACCAGCAAAGTGGGCCACGTGCGTGCGCAAAACCGCAAGCTGCACGCCTTCAACGCCACCTTCATGACGGCGCTGACCACCTTCTATACCTTTCACCGCCTGTTCGACCGCCTGCAGCGCGATGGCGAAACCCAGGTCATGCAGGCATGCGCGCCCCTGTACGCCATCGTCGCCGAGGCGCTGCAGGCGACGCCGTCGCAAGACTCGCTCGACACCATGCAGCGGCATCTGCAAACGGCGCTGACGCTGGCGCGTGCGGACATCGACAGTGCACATATCAAGCATGCGCAGCGCATCGACTTCGACACCGTGTGCGAACTGCTGGAACGCTTCGCGCGCGACATGAGCCGCTTTCATGAAGTGTATTTCAGCCTGGCGCACGATACGCCGCTGGAAGTGAGCACGCCGCAGGCGTATGCGCCGAAGACGCCGCCCGCGCTGGTCATCGCCAGCGGCGCGCGCGCGGCCATCAGCCTGGCCCTGCTGGCGCTGGGCGCCTACTTCCTCGCCTGGCCCTACGCCAGCACGGCGATGCTGATGGCGGCCGTGTTCTGCGCGCTGGCCTCATCCTCGCCACGCCCCATCATGATGATCCGCCAGGTGCTGACAGGCTTTTTGATCGCCATGCCGCTGTCGCTCGTCTGCGTGTATTTTGTGCTGGTGCACGGCGACGGTTTCCCCATGCTGGTACTGAGTTTTGCACCGTTCCTCGCCGTCGGCCTGTATCTGATGACCAATCCCGCCAAGCTGGGCGTGGGCCTGGGCGTATCGACTTTCATCACGCAGATGGCGCCGACGAACGTGATGCATGTCGACGGCGCAGCCTTTTTGAACACGGGCATGGCGCTGATCGTCGGCCTGATGCTGGCCGCCCTCGTGTTTGCCGTGCTGCTGCCCGAGCACACCATGGGCCACAAGGACCACATCGGCCGCGCCCTGTGGCGCGAAGCGCTGCATGCGTGCACGGCGCCGGCGCGAAGCGTCAAGCATCGTTTCGACAACCGCGTGCGCGATCTGCTCAGCCAGCTCAATGCGGCGGCCGGACCGGCGCCGGGCGTGGCCACGCGCGCCGTCGTGCGCCAGGCCTTGACCCTGCTGGAAATTGGCCATTCCGTGATCGAACTGCGCGAACTGATCGCGACCGCCCGGCCGGGCGCCACGCGCCACGCGCTGCAGCAATGCGTGGAGCACATCGCCGGCTGGCTGCGCACGCGCAGCGACACGGCACTGCAAGCGGCGCTGGCCGCCACCCTGCAGGCGGGCGCCGTGGTGCGCGCAGCCCAGACGGAAGCCGATGCAAGCGCCGAACGTAGCGCGCGCCTGCAGACCGCGCTGGTCGACCTGCATTCGATCTACACCTCATTACTCGACCATATGGCGCCAGACGCCGGAGACCACCATGCCGCGTGAATTCGCCCTGTTCGGAATTCTGATTCCCACCCTGCTGCCCCTGTTCATCCTCAGCATCGGCCTGCAAACCCTGCTCGACCGCGTGCTGGGCTGGCTGGGCGTGTACCGCATGGTGTGGCACCCGTCGCTGGCGCGGCTGTGCATCTTCATCGCCATCTTCGGCGCGCTGGCTTTATCGCTGTACAAATAACCTTCAAATAAAAAAATGTTCAACCCAATCAAGGAAAGGCTGCCGACATGGTAAGCAAACTGACCCGCTACGCCATCACCCTGCTGCTGCTGGCCGCAGCCCTGTGGATAGGCAAGACCGTCTGGGACCGCTACATGGAGTCGCCATGGACGCGCGACGGCCGCATCAAGGCCGATATCGTCAACATCAGCGCCGACGTGGCCGGTACCGTCACGGACGTGCTGGTGCGCGACAACCAGGTGGTGCAAAAGGGCGATGTGCTGTTCGTCGTCGACAAGGAACGCTATGCCAGCGCGCTGGCGCAGGCCGACGCCGTGCTGGCCGCGCAAAAAACGGAAATGGGCCGCCGCGGCAAGGAAGCGCAGCGCCGCGCAGGCCTTGACGCCAGCATCATCTCGACGGAAAGCCGCGAAAGCGCCGCCTTTGCCGCCAGCTCGGCCTCGTCGCAAGTGCAGGCCGCCGTGGCCGCGCGCGCGCTGGCCCAGTTGAACCTGGAACGCACCACCGTGCGCGCGCCCGTCAGCGGCTACGTGACCAACCTGAACGTGCACAAGGGCGATTTCGCCGCCGTCGGCGCCCCCAAGCTGGCCGTCATCGACAGCGCCTCGTACTACGTCGTCGGCTACTTCGAAGAGACCAAGCTGGGCATGCTGGCGCAGGACGACAAGGCGGAAATGAATCTGATGAGCGGCGGCACCCTGCATGGCCACATCGAAAGCATCGCGCGCGGCATCACCGACCGCGACGCCGCCACGGGCCGCGAACTGCTGGCCGACGTCAACCCCACCTTCAACTGGGTGCGCCTGGCGCAGCGCGTGCCCGTGCGCATCCACATCGACGAGCAAGACAGGAACCAGGTGCTGGTGGCCGGCACCACCTGCACCGTGGTGATCACGCCCCATTCGGCGCCGGCCAGGGCCGCGCCAGCCAAAGCCTGACCTTTAGCGCCCGCCCGCCACGTCGAGGATGCTGCCCGTCACATACGTGGCGCCCGGGCCCAGCAGGTACACGATGGCGTCGGCGATTTCTTCCGGCTCGCCGCCGCGCTGCATGGGCACGCCGGACGCCAGGCGTGCCACCCGTCCCGGTTCGCCGCCAGACGCGTGGATGTCCGTATAGATGATGCCGGGCCGCACGCCATTGACGCGGATGCCTTCGGCCGCCACTTCCTTCGCCAGCCCGAGGGTCAAGGTATCGACGGCGCCTTTCGAGGCCGCGTAATCGATGTATTCGCCCGGGGAGCCGATGCGCGCGGCCACCGACGAGACATTCACGATGCGCCCGCCCTGCCCGCCGTTCGCCGTCGACATGCGCCGCACGGCCTGCTGGCAGCACAGGAAATAACTGATCACGTTGGTGCGCAGCACGCGCTCGAGGCGCTGCACGGAAATGTCGGCCAGCCGGCATTTCTGTTCCAGCACGCCCACATTGTTGACCAGCGCCGTGAGCGTCCCCAGGCGCGCATCGACGTCGCCGAACAGCCGTTCCACGTCCGCTTCCTCGCCCACGTCGGCCTGTACGGCAATCGCTTCGCCGCCGCCAGCGACAATGCGCGCGCACAGTTCTTCGGCCGCCCGCGCATCGCGCACATAGTTGACGCAGACGGCATAGCCCTGGCGCGCCGCCAGCAAGGCTGTCGCCGCGCCGATGCCGCGGCTGCTGCCGGTAATCAGGATCACTTCCTTCATCGTTCCTCCGGGATGGTTGTGGGAGCATCATACGCGGACGAAAAAAAACCCGCGCGCGGCGGGTTTTCATGCTGACGCATTCAATTTCGGAAATGCGTCATGGCGTAGGTCAGATGCTGCCACCAGTGTTCGCGCGACTGCACGGACGCCAGGCATTTTGCGTCGACCTCGTTCTTGAACGCGGGGTCCACGCACGCCTTGGTCACCAGCGCATTGCGCTGGTTTTCCACGTTGACGACGGCAAGCGCCAGCCACGCCACGAGGGCAAGGGCCAGTACGCACAAGGTCCAGGGCAGCTGTTTCATGCTAACTCTCCGTGTTACTTCTTCGCTGGCGCGGGAGCGCGCTCTTTCAGGGTGCGCGCCACCAGTTCATCCATCACGCGCAGGGTCGCCGCCTGGGTCTGCGGCTCGGACTGGCCCGGACGCGACAATTGCGCCGGCGACGTGACGAAGCGGCCGTCGATGACGATGGTCGGCGCGCTGTCGATCTTGCTGGCGGCGATCAGCTGCTCGTTGCGTTTCAGCTTGGTCTGCACGCCGAAGGAATTGAACATGTCCAGGTATTTCGCCTTGTCGATGCCGTTCTTGACCAGCAGGTCGAGGATGGCGTCATCACGGTTCAGGCGGTTGCGCTCGACGTGGATGGCACGGAAGATCTTGTCGTGGAACTGATCCAGCTGGCCCATCGCTTCCAGGGTGGCATAAGCGTGCGCCTGCGGATCTTTCGGGCCGGAGAAGGCCAGGTGGATGCGGCGGAAGGCGATCTTGTCGCCCTGCTTCTTGACCCAGTCGTGCATCAGCGGATCGAGCGCGTAGCAATGCGGGCAGGAATACATGAAGTACTCCACCACTTCCACCTTCTTGCCCGTGTCCGTGCGCACTGGAGTAGGGAGCGTGGTAAAGCCGGTATCGGCCGCCATGGCGCCGCCGGTGGCCGCCACCAGAGTGACGGCGGCAAGCAGGGGGCGCAAGAAACGCAGAAAACGCATAATAATCCTTCATCATAAAGTGGTCGTGAACGGGGCGAGATTACCACTTTTTGCGCCGGCCGATGTAGCCAGGGCGGAAAAAATCCGTATTTATCACCCCGCTCTGCGCCCGCTTAAGCCGTATTTAAGCCCCGCTGCGCCGCTGCCTCAGAAATGGTAGCGCGCCGACACGCGCAGCTGGCGCGCATCGTTGAGGTAAATGCTGGAATGGCAACCGGGCGCATCGCCGTAATGGCGGCGGTTGGCCAGGTTGCTGCCGGCCAGTTCCAGCTCCCAGGCGCCCAGCTTGCGCACATAGCGCCCGTCCACGGTGGCGAATGCGGGCACTTGCGCCAGGCAGCTGTTGGCGAAATCGGGGCCATAGCGCAGGGCGCGCAGCCATTGCACGCCGACGTCGGCACTGGCGCCGGCCTGCCCCGTCCAGTACAGGCGCAGGCTGGCCAGGGTCTTGGGCACGAGGGCGATATCCGGGCCATCGTAAGTGTAGCCGTCATAGCGCGCATGCACTTGCCGTACCTGAGCGTCGAGGCGCCAGTCGCGCGCCAGCGCCATGCTGGCCTCGATGGCGATACCAGCGCGGCGCGAGGGGTCGAGGTTGCCCGCAAAGCCCAGCTGGCCCAGGTTCTGGTCGAAGACGATCTGGTTGCTCAGGCGCTCGCTGAAGACGCGCACGGAAGCGCTGCGCGCCGCGTTGCCGAAGGTAGCGCCCACTTCCGTTTCGCGCCGCAGCTGTCCCGCCAGGGGACGGTAGCCGGCGCGGGTATAGCCATCGTCATCGATGCGGTAGCTGCGCGCGGCCTTGGCGTACACGCTCAGTTGCGGGCGCAGCTGCAGGCTGCCCTGCACGTCCCAGGCGTTCTGGTTTTCCCAGTCGCTGCCGCCGGCGGGCATGTCGGCCGGATCAAGCTGGAACTGTTCATGCCGCAAGCCCAGCAGCAGACGCGGCGCATATGCGCCGCCAAACGCCAGCTCTTCGCGCAGCAGCAGCGCGCGCGAATACTGGCGGCGCCGTCCATCGCCATCGCGCCCCGAACGCCGCGCCCACTGCATCAGGTCCAGGCCCACTTCCGTATCCGTGCCCACGCCGCCCACCTTGCCGTAATGGCGCACGCGGGGCGCCAGTTGCCGGCGGCGGCTGCTGTACCTCGATTCGCTGCTGCCCTCCTCGCCCGCATACTGGGCCGTGGCGCGCTTTTCCCGCTGCGACAGCTCCACGCCCAGCTCGACATTGCCCACGTAGCGCTGCACGAAGGCGCTGGCGCGCCGCACTTCATAGCGGTACAAGTCTTCCGGGCGGGCCGCCAGCAAGGCCAGAAATGGCGCCTCGGGCGCGCGATAGCGGGTGTCCTGGTTCATCTGGTCGGCGCTGAAACCGAAACGGCCCTGGCGCAGCTTCCATTCCGCGCCGCCGTTGAAGCCGCGCTGGTGAAACACGCTGCCATCGCGGTAATTACCATTGCGTAGCTCGTCGATGGCCACATCGAGCGACATGCCGTCCTGGTCGCGCGACAGGGCGCCGCGCACGCTATGCTGGCCGCCCTGCGCCAGTTCGGTGGACAAGTCGCCATGCGTGACGCCGGCCGCGCCGCCGTCCTGCTGCACGGATGGCGGCGCGGCCGGCGGTTCAAGCTCCTGCGCGCACGCCGGCATGGCCAGGGCGCACAGCAGCAAGGTACGCGTGGCGATGGTCAGGGCGGGAGGGGCAGGCATCATGGCGGCAAGCTGGGTGCGCTACCGGGGCACGCACGGTAGTGAAACGGGAGGATGGCAAAAGCGAATCATTATACGCACGGATACGCACGGTGCGTGCCGCCGGGGCCGTCAGCTGCCCAGCCGCCCTTCATCGGCCAGGAAGTCGATGAAGGTGCGCACCTTTGACGACAGATAGCGGCGGCTGGTATACACGGCGTACACACTGCCGCCCGCCAGCTTGAAATCGTCGAAGAGACGCACCAGCCGCCCCGCCGCCAGGTCCGCATCCGTCTGCCACGACGGCAGCAGAGCGATGCCCATGCCATCGAGCGCGGCCGCATGCAGCAGGCTTTCGTTATTGCATTGCAGCACGGGCGAGAACTGCACCGTCGCGTGTCCCTGCGGGCCGTCAAACGTCAACTCATTGCCATTTGACAACAGCGAATAGCTGATCATGGCGTGCTGCGCCAGATCCTGCGGCACCACAGGCTGGCCCGCGCGCGCCAGGTAGGCGGGCGCGGCTACCAGGTGAAAGGCGATGCTGCCGATGGGCCGCGCGATCAGGCTCGGCGATGGCGCCTGGCTCACGCGCAGGGCCAGATCGAAACCCTCTTCCACCAAGTTGACCACGCGGCCGCTCAAGTCGATGTCGAACGTCACTTCCGGGAAGCGCTCGCGGTAAGCCACCAGGGTGCGCGTAAAGATGGCGTTGGCGAACCAGACGGGCGCGCTCAAGCGCAACATGCCGCGCGGCACCACCGTCGTGCGGCCCACGGTCGCTTCCACCTCATCGAGATTATCGAGCATGTCGCGGCACTGTTCGAAGTACACCTTGCCGATTTCCGTCAGGCTCAGGTGGCGGCTGCTGCGGTTCAGCAAGCGCGCGCCCAGGTGGCGTTCCAGGTGCATCACGTGCTTGCTGACCATGGCCGGCGACAGATTGAGGCGCTCGCTGGCGCGCACGAAGCTGTCCAGTTCCACCACGGCGCGAAACACGCGCATGCTGCGCAAGGTATCCATGACTGCCCAATCATCAACAAAATGGAAATGATATATCAATAATTGCGATCTTGATCAACTGACCGCGCATGACTATCATCGATAGCATCAGTCATTCCACTCTGGAGCCGCCATGCAAGAGCACACTTTCCCCACCTATTTCCTGTCGCACGGCGGCGGCCCGTGGCCGTTCATGAAAGAGCAGTTCGGCGACCGCTACGACGTGCTGGAAGCATCGTTGCAGGATATCCCGCGCCAGATCGGTGCGCGCCCGAAAGCCGTGCTGGTGGTGACAGCGCACTGGGAAGGGCCGCAGTTCCTCATTTCGGCCAGTCCTCAGCCGGGCATGATCTATGACTATTCGGGCTTTCCGCCGCATACTTACCAGATCCAGTACCCGGCACCGGGCGCGCCGGCACTGGCGGCGCAGGTAAAACAGTTGCTGGACGCGGCCGGCCACCCGGCGCGCCTGGACCATGAGCGGGGCTTCGACCACGGCACCTTCAGCGCCCTGTTCCCCATCTACCCGCAGGCCGACGTGCCGCTGGTGCAGCTGTCGCTGAAACACGGCTATGACCCGCTGACGCACGTCGAGGTGGGCCGCGCGCTGGCCGGCTTGCGCCGGCAAGGCGTGCTGATCGTCGGCAGCGGCCTGTCTTACCATAACCTGCGCCAGTTCGGCCAGGCGGGCGCCGTCGCTTCGCAGCAGTTCGACGCCTGGCTGCGCCAGGCCATGGCCTTGCCGCCAGAACAAAGGCTGGAGCAACTGCTGGCCTGGGACCAGGCACCGGGCGCGCGCCAGGCCCATCCGCAGGAAGATCACTTGCTGCCGCTGATGGTGGCGCTCGGTGCGGCCGAGCAGGAAGCGGCGCATGTCGTGTACCACGAGGAGGATTTTTTTGGGGCGCTGGCAGTGACCAGTTTCAAGTTCGGATAATCGGGCAGCGCATAAAAAAAGCGCCGCGACAGGGATGTCGCGGCGCTTTTTGCATGGCTGTCGCTTGAATTACGTGCCGCGCTTGCCGCGCGCCGCATTTTTTGCTTTTTCAGCGGCGATCGCTGCCGCTTTCGCCGCTTTTTCCGCCATCTCGGCCGCGTGCTGGGCCATCAGGGCCGCGCGCGTATCCGGTGTTTCCAGCGAGATACGACCGAGGATGCCGCTGCGGTAGTCGAGCAGCAAGGTATGCGAGGCTTTCTCGAAATCGTAGTCGCCGCCCTTGATGCGGAAGCCGCGCTTGGCGGCGATGCCTTCGACCACGCCGATGGCGTCAACTTCATCGACCTTGGTGCCGTAACGGGCCGCCAGCAAGGCCGGATAGCGCTTGAGCAATTCCTCGGCCAGGAACACGGCCACTTCTTCTTCGATCAGCGCGTTCGAGCCGATGGCGTGGCTGGCCGCCAGCATCAGGCCATCGCTGGGGATGGCGATCTTCGGCCACAGCATGCCGGGCGTATCGACGAGGATGGTGTTCTTGTCCAGGTACAGTTTTTGCTGCATCTTTGTGACGGCCGGCTCATCGCCCACCTTGGCCACGCGCTTTTTCAGCAGCGCATTCATCAGGGTCGACTTGCCCACGTTGGGGATGCCCATGATCATGATGCGCAGCGGTTTCGTCGGCACGCCGCGGTGCGGCGCCAGCGATTTGGCCAGGTCCGGAATGCGCGCCACGTCGCCCGGCTTCTTGGTTGTCATCGCGTACGCGGTCACGCCTTCCTGGGCATTGAAATATGCCACCCAGGCGGCCGTGGCGGCAGGATCGGCCAGGTCGGTCTTGTTGAGAATTTTCAGGCAAGGGCGCTGGCGGAACAGGCGCAACTCGTCCACCATGGGATTGCAACTGGCTGCCGGCAGGCGCGCGTCCACCACTTCAATCACCAGGTCGGTGTTTTCCATGGTCTCGGCCGCTTTCTTGCGGGCCGCGTTCATGTGTCCTGGGTACCATTGTATCGCCATGCTCTTGCCTTCAGTTCGTTCAGTCAATCCGCTATTTTACGTGGTTGCCGCCACGACGTCCCATTTTCCGCCGCCAGCGCCAGCCGTGCGACGCGAACGAGACAATTGGTGATAATTTGGCAGTTACTTGAATGATAATATCCGCAGTCCGTCCAGCCTGGCCGGTTTCCCCATTGCACGCTTAACCTGGCACGCATTCCATGCACCTTCCCCGTTTTTTCCTCCTCGCTCCCCTTTGCGCCTGCCTGCTGCCCGCCATGGCCCAGGAACAAACGGCGGCGCCTGGCGACACGGCCAGCCAGGAAATGCAGCAGGTTGTCGACGTGCAAGGCACGCGCGATCCTGACTTGCGCCCCTACCGCACCATGCTCAAGGGACTCGACGCGTATGCCGACCACCAGCGCCTGGCGCCGGGCGCGCCGCTGCGCTTCATGCTGGTCCCCGCCACGCCCCAGGCCAGGCTCGATGGCGTGACCTTGCACCTGTCGGCCGACAACCTGTCGATCCCCGTGCCGCTGGCGGCCGATGGCGGCTTCACCTTGACGCGCGACAAGACGGCCTACGATGCGAATGCCGACCTGGTCAGCAACAAGAAGCGCGACACCCTGCGCTGGCGCGCCGACATCCACACGCCGGGCCTTCCCCAGAATGTACGCCGCCTGGGCGACTTGCGCCTGGAATGCGAAATCCGCTGGGCCGTCGAACAGGAGCAGCTGCCGTTTGTGCGGCGCAACCTGTTCCGCCTGGCGGGCGGACCGTGCCACTCGTCGCTGATCCACGTGCTGTATCCCGTGCCGCGCAGCCTCGCCGCCGTGCAGGCGCGCTCGGGCGAACGCACGCTGGACATCCGCGTCACGGACGACCGCCAGCGCTACGTGCCGCCGCTGCACGACCAGAGCTGGGAAGACGACACCCTGCTGACCATCACTTACGCCGACGACAGCCACATGGCCGGAGCCGCCCCCGCTGCGCCCTTGAAGGCGGTGCAGCGCCAGTAAGGTGCGCCAGGAAGCCTGGTCAAATATTTCCACAAGGATTTTTATATTCACTGCAAGCAATAAAAAAGTATGCTCTAATATCGCCTCTTAAATGAAAAGCAATTATTTCCAGGCTGGCTCCGCCAGGTGCAGGGAGATACGCAATGGGGATAGGTCGATATGATGAAGGAACACACTGGCATGGCACCCAAGCGCATGCCGCGCAATGACTGGAAGAGGCAATGCCGGCAGTTGCAGGAGCAAGTGGCGCAGCTGGAAGAGCGCCTGAAACGCCAGAGCGCCGACAGCTATGGCTTGCAAATGCTGTATGACCAATTGGTCAATGAAATCAAGCACCACCGCGATATGCTCCAGCTCGACAGCTTCGATGCGGAGAAATCATCGCTCGTCTACACGCAAGCCTGGCGCCGCTTCATGGCCGGCGACGCGCTCGACTACCAGACCCATCGCCACACCAATTCCAGCAGCCGTCCCAGCTTGCTGTAGTTCGCTGCACCGTTACAGCTCCGCCAGCGCCTTCACGTGCGCCGCCACGCTGCGCCCCAGCGACGACAGGTTGTAGCCCCCTTCGAGGCAGCTGACGATGCGGCCCTGGCCATACTGATTGGCCACGGCCATCATTTGCTGCGTCAGCCACGTGTAGTCGGCCTCCACCAGGCCCATGCCGCCCACATCGTCTTCGCGGTGGGCATCGAAACCGGCGGAAATGAAAATCATCTGCGGCTGCTGCCGGTGCAGTGCCGGCAGCCAGTGGTCAAGCACCAGTTGGCGCACGGCATCGCCCTTCGAGCGGGCCGGCACGGGCACGTTGACGCGCGTATCCGTATAGGACTCGACATCGCTGTACGGATAAAACGGGTGCTGGAAAAAACTCACCATCAGGATGCGTGGATCGTTTGCCACGGATTCGGCCGTGCCATTGCCATGATGTACGTCAAAGTCGACGATGGCGACTCTGTCGAGGCCGCGCACGTCGAGCGCATGCTTGGCGGCGATGGCGACATTGTTGAATAGGCAGAAACCCATGGGCTCGCTGGGCCGCGCATGGTGGCCAGGCGGTCGGATCGCGCAAAAGGCGTTGCTGATCTCGCCATCGATAACGGCGTCCGTGGCAGTCACGGCCGAGCCAGCGGCGGCCAGGGCCGCCTCGTAGCTGTGCGCGTTGAGCAAGGTGTCGCCGTCGAGCGGATAGTAATCGCCCTCGGGCGGCACATTGTCGCGCACCAGGCCGATGGCCGTGGCACTGTGGTTGCGCTCGATGTCGGACAATTGCGCACGCACACCGTCGCGGTGCTCGACCAGGTCGCTGATATGCGCGAGGATCAATTGATCGTTGATGGCCTGCAAGCGGGCCGGCGATTCAGGGTGCCAGTCGCCCATTTCATGGCGCTGGCAATCGGGATGGGTATAAATGGCTGTGCTCATGCGCTGTACTGGTTACCTCTGTCTCTGTCCATTCTCCGGGAACACTGCATGGCATTCCTGTTCGCCCTGCGCGTTCTCGCATAAAATCACTGGCTGGTCTGTGCCGCCTTTGCTGTCACTCTAATCTACCACGAGCGCGCAGCTGGCGGGCGGCGCCGTTTGACCTGGCCAAAGCGATTGTAAATTAAATAATCCCTTGCACTGTGATAGAAATAACATGTTTTCGAAAATACACCAGGCCGCACAGCAAATCGGCGAAGTTCTCGTCGGCAAACACTTGCAGATCCGCCAGACCCTCGCCTGCGTGCTGGCGGGCGGCCACCTGCTGATCGAAGACGTGCCCGGCGTGGGCAAGACCACGCTGGCGCATGCGCTGGCCATCTCGCTGGGCTTGCAATGGAAGCGCCAGCAATTTACCAGCGACCTGCTGCCCGCCGACGTGGCCGGCATGAGCGTGTATGACCGCGCCAGCGCGAGTTTCATTTTCCACCCCGGCCCCCTGTTCACGCAAGTACTGCTGGCCGACGAGATCAACCGCGCCACGCCGAAGACGCAATCGGGCTTGCTGGAAGCGATGGAAGAGCGGCAAGTCACGCTCGATGGCGTCACGCACGCGCTGCCGCAGCCGTTTTTCGTCATCGCCACGCAAAACTGCGCGCACCAGCTGGGTACCTTCCCCCTGCCCGAATCGCAACTCGACCGTTTTCTCATGTGCGTCACCTTGGGCTACCCCGATGCGGCCGCCGAACGGGCGCTGCTGCTGGGCGCCGACCGCCGCGCCATGCTGCAAACCTTGCCGGCCGTCATGAACGCGGAAGAATTGCTGCAAGCGCAAGCGGGCTTGCGCGCCATCCACGCCTCACCCGCCGTGGTCGACTACGTGCTGGCCCTCGTGCATGCCAGCCGCGCGCCCGGCGTGTTTGCCGACGGCCTCAGCCCGCGCGCCGCGCTGGCCCTGCTGCAGGCGGCGCGCGCCTGGGCCGCCCTGGCCGGACGCGACCACGTCACGCCCGACGATGTGCAAGCCGTGCTGCTGCCTGTCTGCGCGCACCGCCTGCATGCGGCGCAAGGGTCCGTGGACAGCCGCGCGCTGCTGCAGCATCTGCTGTTGAGCATCCCCGTCTGAGCGGCATGCGCTGGCGCACGATTCCATGGCTGCCGGCGCGCCCCTGGCTGGGCGCGCAGCGCGTGCACATCCGCCCCTCGCGTGCGGGCCTGGCGTTTGCCGCGCTGCTGCTGGCACTATGGATCGCCGCCGTCAATTACGGCCTGGGCCTGGGCTATGCGCTCACGTATTTCGCGGCCGCCTGCACCATCGCCGACATGCTGTTTAGCAGCCGCAACCTGGCGGGCCTGGCGCTGGCCGCCACGCCGGGCAACCCCGTCTTCGCGGGCAGCCATGCCTTTTTCACCTTGCGCCTGATCAACCGCAGCAGCCGCCCGCGCCATGCGATCGGCCTGGCGGCGAGCGGCGCGTCGGCAGCGCCCAGCCTGGCCGATATCGCCGCCCACGGCGAAACGGCCGTCAGCATCGGCATGCCGGCCCGGCAACGGGGTTGGCTCAATGCGCCACCCGTGCGCCTGTCCGGCAGTTTTCCGCTGGGCCTGTTTGTTGCCTGGTGCCATTGGCAGCCCAAGGCGCGCGTGCTCGTGTATCCGCAGCCCGAGCAAGATGCGCCGCCGCTGCCCTGGCCGGCCGGCACAAGACAGCAGGCACGCCAGCCAGGCTGGCCAGACTCGCCCGGTGGCGCCCAGGAACTGACGGGCGTGCGCGCCTACCAGCCGGGCGACCCCTTGCAACGCCTGGCCTGGCGCCAGATCGCCCGCCATGATGGCGAGCATTTATTCAGCAAGCAATTCCAGCCTGGCGCCGACGCACCCAAGGGCGCAGCGCACGGCACGCAGGGCAAGCTCATGCTCGACTACGCCACGCTGCACGCGCTGGCGCCGGAAGCGCGCCTGTCGCGCCTGGCCGCCTGGGTGCTGCAGGCGGAACGTATGGGCGTGCCATATGGCTTGCGCCTGGGGGCGCTGACCCTGGCACCGGCCCTGGGTGCCGGCCAGCGCGACGCCTGCCTGCGCGCGCTGGCCCTGCACGGTACGCCGCACGCTTTGCCGCCAGCGCAGGCAATGCCATGAAAGCCTGGCTGAGCAACATGCCGCGCGAGAAGGCCGACATTGTGCTGCTCTTGCTGGCCGCCGCCATGGTGCTGGCGCCCCACGCGCTGCACCTGCCCCCATGGTTGTCGCTGGCGACAGCCGCACCGCTGCTGTGGCGCGCCGTCATTACCGTGCGGGGCCGGCGCCAGCCGCCGCTCGCCGTGCTGGCGCCGCTGGCGCTGCTGGGCATCGCCGGCGTGTACGCCAGCTATGGCACGCTGCTGGGACGCGATGCGGGCGTGGCCATGCTGGCCCTGCTGCTGGCCTTGAAGTCGCTGGAAATGCATGGCCGGCGCGACATCTTCGTGCTCGTCTTCCTCAGTTTCTTTTTGCTATTGACAAACTTTTTCCATGCGCAAGGCATCCTCGGCGCCGCCTGGATGCTGGCCACCGTCCTCGTGCTGCTGGCGGCCCTGTTGTCGGCCCAGTACGGCACGCTGCAACCGCGCCTGGCGCAAAGGATGGGCTTGCTGGGGCGCATGCTGGCGCTGGCCCTTCCCTTGGCGGCCGTACTGTTTCTTGCCGTGCCGCGCCCCGATGGCCCCCTGTGGGGCGCGCCGCACGAGGGTGCGCAGGCGCGCACGGGCTTGTCCGACAGCATGCAGCCGGGCGCCATCGCCTCGCTGGCCCTGTCAAGCGAACCCGTCTTCACGGCCCGCTTTTCCACGCCGCTCCCGCCGCAAGACCAGTTGTACTGGCGCGGCGTGGTGCTGGGCGACTACGATGGCGCCACTTGGACGCGCAGGGGCGCTGGCCAGCGCGCGCCTGCCAGCGACAGCCGCATCGACATCGCGCTGGAAGGGCCGCCCAGCCACTACGAAGTGACCTTGCCAGCGAGCGGCCAGCGGCGCATCTTCGCGCTCGACGTGCCGCGCAGCATCGAACGCCTGCCCGGCAATCCGTATGTCGTGTCGTCCGCGCTGGAAGTGCTGACCATACAGCCCATTACTTCGACCGTGCATTACCGCGTCAGTTCCCAAGCCCGCTACCGGCTGCAGGCCGGCCTGTCGCTCGCGCAACAACAACCGTGGCTGGCCTTGCCCGCTGGCAGCAACCCGCGCAGCGTGGCCTGGGCCCGCGCCCTGCGCGGCAGCGGCGCGCACGCGCTGGCGCCCGCCGACGCCATCACCGCCGTGCTTGAGCACTTCCGCCACGCCCCCTTCCGCTACACCCTGCAGCCACCGCTGCTGGGCAAGCATGGCGTCGACGACTTCCTGTTCACCACCCAGTCGGGCTTTTGCGAGCATTACGCGGGCAGCTTCGTCGTGCTGATGCGCGCCATGGGCATTCCCGCGCGCGTCGTCACGGGCTACCAGGGCGGCCTGCGCAACGCTAGCGACAACAGTCTGAGCGTGCGCCAGTCCGACGCCCATGCCTGGAGCGAAGTGTGGCTGGCCGGCCGGGGCTGGGTGCGCGTCGATCCCACCAGCGCCGTCGCGCCCCTGCGCACCGAGCGCAACCTGGACGCCGCCCTGCCAGCGGCCCCATCGCCGCTGACGGCCTGGCGCGCCCTGGCCGGCCTCGATGGCGGCGCGACAGGGGCGCTTGCCGCATGGCGCCAGCAATGGCAGCAGGCCGAACAGGCCTGGAGCAGCTGGGTACTCGACACCACGCCGCAACGCCAGCGCGCCATGCTCGATGGCGTGAAAAACTTGCCAGCGAAGAAACTGGCACTCGCTTGCGCCGTGCTGGCCCTGCTGTCCGCCGCGGCTGGCGCACTGGTCTGGTGGCGCCAGGCCCGGCAAGGCGATCCGCTCGACCTCCTGTACGCGCAGTTTTGCCGCCAGCAGGCGCGGCGCGGCTACAGCCGTGCGCCGCATGAAGGGCCGCACGGTTATGCTGCGCGCCTGGCCGCAGGCAAGGCCACACAAGAGGCGCACGCCGCCATCGCACAGTTTCTGGCAATCTATGCCGCGATGAAGTATGGTAATACCAACCCAGACGAACAATCCCGCGCGCGGCGCAACTTGCGCCACCTGTTAACCCAATGCCGATGAGACGCTCCTTGTTACCGATCAAAACCTCCGCCCTGTCCCTGCTCCTCTCCCTTCCCCTGTGCCTGGCCACCGCGCATGCTGGCGAAAACAGCAATATTTCCGCCGCTGACCGGGCCCGAGCCGTACGCGCGGCCAAGGCGCCGCCCGCCAAGGCGACGGCCAAAAAAGCACCGGCGAAATTCGACTTCGAAGGCGAGTTTGTCGACTACGCCAACTGGAAAGAAGTACGCGCCTTCCTCGACGAGATGTCCGCCAAGCATGGTTTTGACCGCGCCGCGCTCGATACCCTGATCGGCAAGGTGCGCTATGTCGAGTCGACCGTGCAGTTGATGAAACCGGCGCCGCCGGGCAAGCCGAAGAACTGGCAAGCCTACAGCGCCCGCTTCATCGAGCCGGTACGTATCAATGCGGGCGTGAAATTCTGGGAAGAGAACGCGGAAGCGCTGGCGCGCGCCGAGCGCGAATATGGCGTGCCGGCCGAAATCATCGTCGGCATCATCGGCGTGGAAACCGTGTACGGGCGCAACACGGGCCGTTTCCGCGTGCTCGACGCGCTGACGACCTTGGCGTTTTCCTATCCAGAAAGCCCGACGCGCGCCGCGCGCATGGAATTTTTCAAGGGCGAACTGGAAAACGCGCTGCTGTACGCACGCAAAGATGGCATCGATCCCTTGACCCTGCTCGGCTCGTATGCGGGCGCCATCGGCCTGCCCCAGTTCATGCCCAGCAGTATTATGAAATATGCGGTGGACTTCGATGGCGATAGTCACATCGACTTGCGCAATTCCACCGCCGACGCCATCGGCAGCGTGGCGCATTTCCTCGTCGAACACGGCTGGCGCCGCGATGACCCGGCCATCAGCACGTATCGCGTCGCCGTCTCGTCCAGCCACGCCTGGGAAAAGTTCATCGGCCAGGGTTTGCAAGCCAAGTACCGGCTGGAGGAATTGCAGGAAGCGGGCGTGAGTACGCTCTCGGCCACGCCCCAGAACATGTTGTATGGCCTGATCGATCTGCAAAATGGTTCAGAAGCAACTGAGTATCACTTGGCAAGTAATAACTTCTTTGCTATAACTCAGTACAACAGAAGTTATTTTTATGCCATGTCAGTCATCGACCTGGGCAAGGCCATCAGCCAAGTGCGCGCACGCTAACCGAAAGTCAGTGTAAAGTTATAATATTACTTGTAAGAAAGCGTAAGCGATCTTGAAGCGACCAGCAAACAGGTCTAAGGTGGGGCCGATACCATGTGCCAGCCTCGCTCGCCAGCCTGTGTGCGGCACGGAATACAGAAATGGTTTTATACTTAACTTTTGTCAAAGTACAATTTTTGTTCTATCATAGAGCATAATAAAGAATAAATAGGTGTTGCAACATGACAACACCTATTTTATCCAAAGCAAGATTACAGCGGTTTCCGGCCTGAAATGGAATCCTGTTGTACAATTGTGTATATATCATGAAAAACTGTATCCCGGATCGTACCGTGTGTGAATTCGTTCCTTTTAGTAAAGAATGAACATGAACGCAGCAAGAGCGAGCTCCGAGTGTTTTTTACTTTGCAGTGCAACTACAGAAGGAACATTAACATCATGACAAACCAAGTCGGCATTGATATGAACAGCGATTCGGACTCCGACGATCTGCTTCAATACAACCCCAACAGATTGCTCGATACCCTGATCGAAAACCTGCGCCTGAAAAACGACGCAGCCTTGTCCCGCGCGCTGGAAGTGGCGCCACCGGTCATCAGCAAAATCCGTCACCACCGCCTGCCTGTCGGCGCATCGCTGCTGATCCGCATGCACGAAGTGAGCGACCTGAGCATCCGCGACCTGCGTTACCTGATGGGTGACCGTCGCAACAAATTCCGCATCAGCGACAAGCAATTCAAGCCAAAAGAAGGCGAAACGCCACAAGGCTGATCCTGCCAGTTCGCAGGTTTTCCCTCCCCGCCATGGGGAGGGGGTATTTCCCATAGTTCTCAGGCCGTTCTGGCCGATATTATTTTCCCGTATAAACTATCAAGCAGGAAACACGCCGGTGGACAAGTAACGGTCGCCGCGGTCGCAAACGACAAACACGATCGTCGCATTCTCCACCGTTTGCGAGATGCGCAGCGCGATTTCGCAGGCGCCGGCTGCCGAGATGCCGCAGAACAAGCCTTCTTCCGCCGCCAGGCTGCGCGCCATGCGCTCGGCCACGCCCTGGCTCACGTATTCCACCTGGTCCACGCGCGACTTGTCGTAAATTTTCGGCAAGTACGCTTCCGGCCATTTTCGGATGCCGGGAATCTGCGAGCCTTCTTCCGGCTGGGCGCCGATGATCTGGATGGCGGGATTCTGCTCTTTTAAATAACGCGACACGCCCATGATGGTGCCCGTCGTGCCCATGGCGCTGACAAAATGCGTGACCTGGCCATGCGTATCGCGCCAGATTTCCGGTCCCGTGCTTTCGTAGTGGGCGCGCGAATTGTCTTCGTTGGCGAACTGGTCGAGGATGATGCCACGGCCATCCTTCTGCATCTGCTCGGCCAGGTCGCGCGCATATTCCATGCCGCCCGTCTTCGGCGTCAACAGAATGTCGGCGCCGTAGGCGGCCATGCTCTGGCGGCGCTCCACGCTGAGATTGTCTGGCATCAAGAGCAGCATCTTGTAGCCGCGCAAGGCGGCGGCCATGGCCAGCGCGATGCCCGTATTGCCGCTGGTGGCCTCGATCAGGGTATCGCCCGGCTTGATGACGCCGCGCTCTTCAGCGCGCTTGAGCATGGACATGGCGGCGCGGTCCTTCACGGAGCCAGCCGGGTTGTTGCCTTCCAGCTTGCCGAGGATGACGTTGTTGCGCGCAAGCGCATCGGCGCCCGGCAAGCGCGTCAGTTGCACCAGCGGAGTATTGCCTATCGTATCTTCAAGTGTCTTGTAAGCCATCGTGTCTGTTTGAGTAGATTCAACAAAGACCCATTCTAATATGAGATGCTGGCCGGCGTATCGCTCATCGGCGAAGGCATTCGGCCCTCCGTGCGCGTCCGGTTGCGCCGCCGTTGGCCGCATGGCGCCTGTCGCGCTGCCATTTCCGGGCGTGCGCAAGGGGTATTGCGGCAGGCGCGCGCCGCATGCGCTAGACTCGCCACTGTTAGTTATTTTTGTTATTTGCTTATTCAGCCTCCGAACGGACTCGCCATGGCCAGCAGCACACCCGAATTCTTCCCCGAAACGACGCCGGACGATCCCGTCCAGTTCACCACGCTCGACTTGCAGGGCCGCAGCCACCAGATCTCGCCCGTCTTCAATGCCATCGAACTGCAGCGCTTGCAGCGCTATGGCACGCGCCATCACTTTGCCGATGGCGCCACCTTGTTCGAGGCGGGCAGCAGCAGCTTCGGCATGCTGGTGATACTGTCCGGGCGGGTCAGCATCAAGCGCCACGAAGTGCTGGGGCAGGCGTCCGTGCTGCGCGAAGTGGGGGTCGGCCACTTCATTGCCGAGGTGGCGCAATTGTCCGGCCGCCCCACCCTCGTCAACGGCAGCGCCGTGGGCGCGGTGGAATTGCTCGACATCAGCTCGGAATCCTTGCGCGCGCTGATCGTGGCCGAGGCGGAAATGGGCGAACGCATCGTGCGCGCCCTGATCCTGCGCCGTGTGGCGCTGATCGAATCGAACTCGGGCGGCCCCGTGCTGGTGGGCCCCCGCGGCAATGGCAATCTGTTCCACCTGCAAAGTTTTCTGTCGAGCAATGGCCACCCGCACACGGTGCTCGATCCTGCCAGCGATGCGGCCGCCGCCGCGCTGGCCGAGCGCTACCAGCCCACGCCGCAGGAATGGCCCTTGGTCGTCTGTCCCGATGGCAAGGTCATGAAGAATCCCGGCAATGCGGAACTGGGACGCTGCCTGGGCATGCTGCCCGATTTGTCCGGCGACAAACTCTTCGACGTGCTGGTGGTGGGCGCCGGTCCCGCCGGCCTGGCCACGGCCGTGTACGCGGCATCCGAAGGCTTGAGCGTGCTGGCGCTGGAACAGCGCGCGTATGGCGGCCAGGCGGGCGCCAGCGCACGCATCGAAAATTACCTGGGCTTTCCCACCGGTATTTCCGGCCGCGCCCTGGCGGGACGCGCCTATGTACAGGCGCAAAAGTTCGGCGTCGAGATCGCCACCCCGGCCAGCGCCGCCAACTTGCTGTGCGACAGCTGGCCCCTGCGCGTCAAGCTGTGCGACGGCACCCAAGTGCGCGCCCGCGCGGTGGTGCTGTCGTGCGGCGCGCGCTACCGCCGGCCCTCGCTGGCGAACCTGAAAACGTATGAGGGACGGGGCGTGTATTACTGGGCCTCGCCCATCGAAGCCAAGCTGTGCAAACAGGAAGAGATCATTTTGGTCGGCGGCGGCAACTCTGCCGGCCAGGCGGCCGTGTTTCTCTCCGGCCACGCCGCCAAAGTCCACATGGTGATCCGCGGCGCAGGGCTGGCGGCCAGCATGTCGAGCTATTTGATCGAGCGCATCGCCGCCACGCCCAACATCACCTTGCACACGCACACGGAAATCATCGCCCTCGAAGGCGACGACGATGGCTTGACGGGCGCCCGCTGGCGCAACAATGTCAGCGGTGAGGAATGCGATTGCGCCGTGCGCCGCGTGTTTCTCTTCGTCGGCGCCGATCCGAACACGGACTGGCTGCACGACTGCGCCGTCGCCGTCGACGAACAGGGTTTCATTCGCACGGGCTTCGACGTCACGCGCGCCGAATGCCGCGCCCATGGCCACGGCCACGCCGAGTACCGAGCGGACTTGCCCGACCGGGCGGCGCTGGAAACGAGCGTGCCGGGCGTCTTCGCCATCGGCGACGTGCGGGCCGGCTCGACCAAGCGCGTGGCCGCCGCCGTCGGCGAAGGCGCGGCAGTCGTGTCCCAGATCCACGGCTTTCTGGCACGCCTGCCCGTCAACAGCGCCTAACGCAAGGGCATAGGGTAGGTTGCCACGCTGACATTACCGTCGCGATCGATGGCCTGGACGCCAAAGAAATAGTTGTCTTTCGACAGCTTCACCTTGGCTTCGGTGATATTGCCCACATCCTGCGCACCCTGCCACTGGTCTGCCGTGGTGGCGCGCCAGACGATGCGGTAACCGGCCAGGTCCGGCTCCGTGTTCGGCAGCCATTGCAAGGTCGTGGCGTTTTCCAGCTGGGCCGTACGCACCTGTACACCGGCTGGCGCGGCCGGCGCCAGGGCCAGCGAGGCCAAGGCCGCCGCATTCACGCGCGCCACTTTCGCCACGTAATCGTAGTCGACGAATTGCGGCAGGTCGCCATACTGCACACCGTTTTCCACGCGCACATCCTGGTGCTGGTGGGCAAAATCCTCGTGCGGTTCCGTGAAGCGCAGCGCCGCATACCCTTGCGCCAGAAACGGCATGTGGTCGCCGCCGCGCAGGTAGCGGTCGGCGCGCTGGATGACGTTGACCTTGAAACCGGGCACATAGCGCTCGCCCACCTGCTTCACATGGCGCGCCAGCTGGCGCGAAATCGAGTCGTTCTCGCCGCCCGTCGCCACCAGGGCGCGCACGCCGTCGCTCATTTCCTTCACGGCTGGGATGCCCTCGGCAAACAGGCGCACCTGGCCACCATCGACGGTTCCATCGTCGGCGCGCGAACTGCCGATGATGTCGTTATTGAGCATGCCGGCGATATTGAGCTTGTTCAGCTTCGCCTGCTGCGCCCAATGGCCGGAACCCAACAAACCTTGTTCCTCGGCCGCCACGGCCATGAAGACGAGCGTGGCGTCGAACTGGTAGCGCGCCATCGCGCACGCCATCTCGATGACGGCCGCCGTGCCCGAGGCGTCGTCGTTGGCGCCGGGCGCGTCGCCCTGCGCATCCATCACGTCGGTGGCGCGCGTATCATAATGGCCGCTGACGACATAGATGCGCCCGGCCGACTGCGGATCGCTGCCCGGCAGGGTCGCCACCACGTTGACGATTTCCGTCGGACGCGCAATGCGCTTCGAGACGGGCGCCATATGGCTGTCGAACGCCACCTGCAGGCGTCCACCCGCCTGCGCGCCGCAGCGCTCCAGCTCCGCCTTGATCCAACGCCTGGCCGCGCCGATGCCGCGCGTGTCGGACACGGTATCGGACATGGTGTGGCGCGTCTGGAAACTGACCAGCTTGCGCACATGCGCCTCGATGCGCTGCGGCGAGATGTCGGCCACCACCTGCCGTATCTGCTGCTGCGCCGGTTCGGCGCCCGGCGCCGCAGCCACACTCGCCGACAGCATGGCTGCCGTCATTGCCGTCCACATCCGTACCATGCCTGCATCCCCCGATGATTGATTGAGCTGGCCATTCTCGCATTTTTGACGGCAGGCAAGGATGTTCCAGGATGAAAATCGTGCATTGTAGAAACTGCTACAATCGGCCACTTCCCGTCCTGCTCACGAAAGACACCGCATGCGCCAGCCCATCCTCCCCCCCGCACGCAGCAGTCTCAGCCTGCGCGCGGTCCGCTGACGGTGCGCCGCATGCTCGTCAAACTGCTGTTGCTGGCCGCGCTGTTTGCCGTGCTCAGCATCGCCGCCCTGTACAGCTACGGGCGCTTCGCCGAACGCTCGCTGGGAGCACCGGGCACGGCCTTGCCCGTGGCAGCCGACGCTACCCTGCTCGACCGCGTGCTGGCGCCGCAGCTGGCACAACGCGCGGAACAGAGCGGCACGGCCCTGATCGACGACAACCTGGAAGCGTTCGCCCTGCGCGCCCTGAGCGCGCGCGAGGCGGGCCGCAGCATCGACCTGCAATACTACATCTGGCATAACGACGTCACGGGCCGCCTGCTGGTGCGCGAACTGCTGCGCGCGGCCGACCGCGGCGTGCGCGTGCGCGTGTTGCTTGACGATATCAATGCGCGCGGCCAGGACGCCGCCATCCTCGCGCTCGACAGCCATCCGCTGATCAACGTGCGCATCTTCAATCCGGGCCGCAACCGCGACGGCATCTGGTTGCGCGCCGTGGAAATGGCCTTGCGCGCCGTCAGCCTGAACCGGCGCATGCACAACAAGGCCTGGATCGTCGACGGCAGGGTGGCCCTGGTCGGCGGGCGCAATATCGGCGATGAATATTTTGATGCCGCCGAACAAGTCAATTTTCAGGATGCGGACTTGCTGTTGGTGGGTCCCGCCGTACAGCAAACGAGCGACATCTTCGACCGCTTCTGGAACAGCCGCGCCGTCATCCCCATCGGCGCCCTGCACGCCGGCAAGAACGCGGGCGCGCCGGAACTGCAGGCTGTGCGCGCCCGCCTCGATGCGCTCACGGGTGAACTGGGCGCCTCGCCCTACCTGCGCCAGCTGACCGATGCGGGCCAGCTGCAGGCCCACCTCGACGGCCGCTTGCGCCTGCACTGGAGCGCGCAGGTACAAGTGCTGTCGGACCCGCCGGAAAAAGCCGCCCCCGTGGCCAGTTTGCAGCGCAGCGAGCACTGGCTCATGCACAGCCTGCTGCCCCTGCTGACCGAGGCGCGCGAAGAAGCGCTGCTGACTTCGCCCTACTTCGTGCCCGGCGCGGCGCTGACGCAGAGCCTGGCCGACAAGATCGCCGCCGGCGTCAAGGTCAGTGTGCTGACCAACTCGCTGGCCGCCACCGACGTGGCCCTCGTGCATGCGGGCTATGCGCGCTACCGCGAGGCACTGCTGGGCGGTGGCGTCGACCTGTATGAATTGAAGACCCTGCACCGCAAGCGCATCAGCCTGATGGGTTCGAGCCGCGCCAGCCTGCATACCAAGGCCGTGGTGGTCGATGGCCAGCGGGGCTTCGTCGGCTCCTTCAACCTCGATCCCCGCTCGGCCCAGCTGAACACGGAGATGGGCGTGCTGTTCCACGATGCCGCGCTGGGAGCCGACATGCGCGCGCTGTTCCTGCACTCGACGGCTAGCGACACCAGCTACCGATTATTCCTCGACAACGGCGCCCTGCGCTGGTCCGACGCCACCGAGCAGCCAGCCAAGGTGTGGACGCACGATCCGGAATCAGGCTTCTGGCGCCGCATGCTGGTGTCCGTGATGCGCTGGCTGCCGATCGAGTCGCAGCTGTAGGCGCATCGGCAGGGCAAAGTAGCGGGGTATAAAAAAAACCCCGCGCGGCCGGTACCACGCAGGGTTTTCTTCTCGTGCTGCGCGGCACCACCACGCAACACGCTTTACAGCAACACGCTTACTTTTTCTCGGCTTCAGCCTTCTTCGCCTCGGCTGCAGCCAGCTTCGCTTCTTTCTTCGCGGCAGCAGCGGCAGCCTTCGCTTCTTTCTTGGCGGCAGCAGCTTCTTTTTTCGTTTCAGCGGCTGTCTTGGCTGGCGCCGCAGCGGTGTCGGTCGCAGCAACTGGCTTCGGTGCGGCTTCTTTCGCTGCAACTGCCTTCACAGCAGCTTTTGCCGGGGCAGCTTTCGCCGCCGGGACGGGCGCCGCTGGCGCGCCAGACTTGGCCTGGCCATTCACCTGCAAGCCCGCTTCCGACAGTTTCACGGAACTTTTCGGTCCGATGCCTTTTACGCGGCTTTCAAAATCGGCCCAATCCTTGAAGGCGCCGCCCTTGGCGCGCTCATCAACGATGGCTTTCGACGTGACAGGGCCGATGCCCTTGACGCCGTCGAGTGCCGCCTGGTCCGCCTTGTTGACATCGACCTGGGCAAAGGCAAAACCCATCGTCGCGATCAGGGTGACGATGGCCAGCAGTATTTTTTTGAACATGGGTATCTCTCCGTGGTGTGGTTTCAAGGTGACTCGAACGCAAGGGAGGAGCAGCGCCTTAACGGCTTTAACGGCTGGGACGTGATACGGTTGACAAGACGGGACAGCGGAAGGACGGGAAAACCTGCGCCAGATCAAACGGCCGGCGCAGGCAGGATGTGGAATACAGCGGCGGTTACTGCGGGAACAGCTCTTCGCGGGTGACGGTGGCCGTGCCCAGCTTGCCGACGACGATGCCGCCGGCCCGGTTGGCCGTACGCACGGCGTCGCCCAGGCCCATGCCGGCGCCCAGCATGGCCGCCATGGTGGCGATCACCGTATCGCCCGCGCCCGAGACGTCGAATACTTCGCGCGCATCGGTAGGCATATGCAGCACCTCGTCGGCCGTGTACAGGCTCATGCCCTCTTCCGAGCGAGTCAGCAGCAAGGCGTCCAGGCCCAGCTGCGCACGCATCTGCTGCGCGCGTTCCGTCAATTGCTCTTCCGTGCTCCAGTTGCCGATCACGCGGCGCAGTTCCGATTTATTCGGAGTGAGCACTGACGCTCCTGCATAGCGGCTGAAATCATCGCCTTTCGGGTCAACCATGACGATCTTGCCGGCCGTTCTCGCCGCCTTGATCATCTCGGCCACGTTCACCAGGCTGCCCTTGGCGTAGTCCGACAGGACCACCACGTCGTAGTGCGGCAAGAGGGCATTAAACTGCGCCAGCTTGTCGCGCAGCACCGTATCGCTGGGTGCATCCTCGAAGTCGATGCGCAGCATCTGCTGCTGGCGCCCGATCACGCGCAGCTTGATGATGGTGGAAATGGCCGCATCGCGCTGCAGATAGCTGTGGATGCCGCCCCCTTCGAGCAGACGCTCGACCTGGCTGCCGGCCTCGTCGTCGCCGACCACGCCCAGCAAGCCCGTCTTCGCTCCCAGCGCGGCCGCGTTGCGCGCCACGTTGGCCGCGCCGCCCAGGCGCTCTTCGCGCTTCTCGATGCGCACGATGGGTACCGGCGCTTCCGGCGAAATACGGCTGACATCGCCGAACCAGTAACGGTCCAGCATCACATCGCCCACCACCAGCATGCGCACCTGGGCCAGCGCGGCCGGCGCCGTCAAGGCCGCCATGTCGTGGGCACTCATGCGCGTGTCAGGATCGAGCGGCCGATGCCGTGGTATTCGATGCCCGCCTCGGCCATGATGGCCGGCTCGAACAGATTGCGTCCGTCAAAGATCACGGCCTGCTTCAGGCGCGCCTTGACCTGTTCGAAATCGGGACTGCGGAAGGCTTTCCATTCGGTCACGATGACCAGCGCATCGGCGTCCTGCAGTGCATCCTTCGGACTGTCGGCAAAGCGCACCCTTGCCAATTGCTCCGGCGTCAAGTCCAGTTGCAGCACGCGGCGTGCCTCGGGCATGGCGACGGGGTCATACACGGCCACCGTGGCGCCCCGCGCCAGCAAGTCCGCCAGCAGCACGCGGGCCGACGCTTCGCGCATGTCGTCCGTGTTCGGTTTGAAGGCCAGTCCCCAGACGGCGAAATGCCGGCCCGTCAGATCGTCGCCGAAGCGAGTGACCACTTTGCGCCCCAGCACCTGCTTCTGCTGGTCGTTGACGGCTTCGACGGCACGCAGGATCAGCAACTCCTGCCCGTAGCCGCGCGCCGTGCGCTCGAGCGCCTGCACGTCTTTCGGGAAGCAGGAACCGCCATAGCCGCAGCCTGCGTACAGGAAGCTGTGGCCGATGCGCGGGTCGGAACCGATGCCGTGGCGCACGGCCTCGATATCGACGCCCACCTTGTCGGCCAGGTTCGCCAGTTCATTCATGAAGGAAATACGCGTGGCCAGCATGGCGTTCGCCGCGTACTTTGTGAATTCGGCCGAGCGCACGTCCATCCAGTAGGTGCGTTCGCGGTTGCGGTTGAATGGCGCGTACAGGCTTTTCAGCAATTCGCGCGCGCGCTCGCCGTCCGGCGTGCTGTCGCAGCCGATGACGATGCGGTCCGGGCGCATGAAATCTTCGACGGCCGCGCCTTCCTTGAGAAATTCCGGGTTCGACGCCACCGAGAACGTGGCGGCCATGCCGCGCGCGTCCAGTTCACCCTGGATGGCGGCGCGCACTTTTTCGGCCGTGCCGACGGGCACGGTGGACTTGTCGACGATGACCTTGAAGTCCGTCATGTACTTGCCGATGCCGCGCGCGGCCGCCAGCACGTATTGCAGGTCGGCCGAGCCGTCTTCATCGGGCGGCGTGCCGACGGCGATGAATTGCATCACGCCGTGCGCGGCGGCTGCCTCGACGTCAGTGGAAAAGGTCATGCGGCCGGCGGCGCGGTTGCGCGCCACGACTTCTTCCAGGCCCGGTTCATGGATGGGAATGCCGCCGCTGTTGAGCAAGGCGACCTTCTGTGCGTCCAGGTCGAGGCAAAAAACGTCGTTGCCCAGTTCCGCCAGGCAGGCGCCCGTCACGAGGCCCACATAGCCGGTGCCGATAATGGTGATTTTCATGGTTGTGCCGTATTTGTAAAGATAGATGCTGCAAACAAGTACACGCCACGTTGCACTAAGGCAAGGTGGCGTGTCGGGTTAGTTCATGACGTTGAGTTCTTCGGTGCGGCGCGGCGGGTAAGTCTCCCACTTGTTGCAGCCCGGGCAATGCCAGTAAAACTGGCGTGCCTTGAAGCCGCAATGGCTGCACTGGTAGCGGGCCAGCTTCTGCGTGTAGCCGTGCACGAGGTTTTTCACCATCGACAGCTCGGACCAGATGGCGGCCGGTGCATCCATCATGCGCGCTTCCAGCAGTTTATCCAGGCCCAGCAGGGTCGGCGTGCGGCGCAGCTCGGCGCTGACCAGCTGCTTCGCCGCTTCCACGCCGTCGAGTTCGATGACGGCCTTGAAGACGACCTCGATCAAGTCAATCGACGACGCCTCTTCCAGGTAGGAGCGCAGCAGGTTGACGCCTTCCTGCGCGCGGCCCACCTTGGTGTAGCCATCCATCAGGCGCTGCGCCACCAGGGCCACGTGCGGCACGCTTTGCTGCTCCACGCGGCGCCAGGTGGTCAGCGCGCCTTCCACGTCGCCGCGCGCCAGCAGCACGTCGCCCGTCAGGATGGTGGCGCGCACGCTCTTGCGGTCCGTCTGCAGGGCTTTTTCCAGCAGCGGCATGGCTTCGTCCGGCTTCATGTGCACCAGCGCGTCATGCGCCAGCTCGCAATAGAACTGGGCGATTTCCTTCTGCCGCGCCCCGGCGCCCGATTCCTGCAAGCCCACGGCCGCTTCGATGGCGCGCGGCCATTCCTTTTCGCGCTGGTAAATTTCCAGCAGCGCGCGGCGCGCCTGGGCCGCATATTGCGTGTCGATCAGGCTGTTGAAGGTTTCCTCGGCCCGGTCCAGCAAGCCTGCCTTCAGGTAATCCATGCCCAGCTCGTAGGCGGCATGGCCCTGCTGTTCGAGCGGCAAGTCCGGGCGCGCCAGCAAATTCTGGTGCACGCGGATGGCGCGCTCCGTTTCGCCGCGGCGACGGAACAGGTTGCCCAGCGCAAAGTGCATATCGGCCGATTCCGGGTCCAGCTTGACGACCTCGATGAAGGCATCGATGGCCTTGTCATGCTGCTCATTGAGCAGGAAATTCAAGCCCTTGAAGTAATTGCGCGGCAGGCTGCGCGATTCGGACACCAGTTGATGAATGTCGACGCGCGCGGCTATCCAGCCCAGCGCGAAAAACACCGGGATACCCAAGAGCCACCAGAGTTCAAAATCCATGCGATTGTTTTTATTCGAGTAAGAGAGATAGGAGCGACGGCGCCGCTTACTGCGCGCTCACGCTGTCCGGTTGCGGCTGGATATTGCTGGCTACGCCAACGGTTTGCAGCGCGGCAATGGTGGTTTTTTGCTTGCTCGCTTCGCGGCGGTGACGGAACACGGTCGGCGTCAGGGCCAGTACGCCCAGGCTGGCGCCGGCGACAAAAAAGCCCAGCAGCATCAGGACCAGAGGGCCGCGAATTTCATAATTGAGGAAAACATGCAGGTCGACAACCTGCGCATTCTTCAGCGCAAAACTGAAGAACAGGACGAAAAGAACACAGCCAACGATGGTGGAGATGATTTTCATCGATACGCCCAGAAAGTACAAAAAATGCCGTATGGCACAACCTCGGAATGCCTGGCAGAAGCGTAGCGAGCGTCAGTGATTTGTGGCCGAGAAGCGCAACCGTACTGAAGTACGGTGAGCATCGCAGGCCGCAAAGCGCGACGCGCAGTAGCTTATGTCAGGTATTCTCAGCATATTAACAAAAAAAAGCGGCATCCAAGGACGCCGCTCTTTGTGTCGCCTTCCAGCAGACGATTAATCCTCGATAATCGGTTGCCCGACCATCGCGTCCACCCGCTCGCGCAACTGTTTGCCCGGCTTGAAGTGGGGTACCCGTTTTTCGGGAACCATCACCTTGTCGCCGGATTTCGGGTTGCGGCCGATGCGCGGGGGCCTGCTGTTCAGGGCAAAACTGCCAAAACCGCGGATCTCGATACGCTGACCGGTCGCCAGGGCGTTGGTCATCGCATCGAGAATGGTCTTGACGGCATACTCCGCATCTTTCGCCACCAGCTGGGAATAACGCTCAGCGAGGCGGTTGATCAGCTCGGACTTTGTCATCTGCCGTATCCGCAGTCTTAGTTCTTGTTATCGAACTTAGCTTTCAACAAGGCGCCCAGGCTGGTGGTGCCCGAAGCTGCGTTGTTGTCGGTAGCTGCCATCTTCTGCATGGCTTCCTGGGTTTCAACGTTGTCTTTCGCTTTGATCGACAGTTGGATACCACGGGCTTTGCGGTCGATGTTCAACACCATGGCTTCGACGGTATCGCCGACTTTCAGGTGCGTACCAGCATCTTCAACGCGGTCGCGCGAGATTTCGGAAGCGCGCAGGTAGCCTTCAACTTCTTCGGACAGTTGGATCACGGCGCCTTTAGGCTCAACCGATTTAACGGTACCGGTTACCAGCGAGCCTTTGTCGTTCATGGCTGCGAAGTTGTTGAATGGGTCACCTTCCAGTTGCTTGACGCCCAGGGAAACGCGCTCGCGCTCAACGTCGATGGCCAGAACGATGGCTTCCAGTTCGTCACCTTTCTTGAAGCGACGCACGGCTTCTTCGCCGGTTTCGGTCCAGGACAGGTCGGACAGGTGCACCAGACCGTCGATGTTGCCGGCCAGGCCGATGAACACGCCGAAGTCGGTGATCGATTTGATCGCGCCGCGGACTTTATCGCCCTTCTTGTGGGTAACGCCAAAGTCATCCCAAGGGTTGGCTTTGCACTGTTTCATACCCAGCGAGATACGACGACGCTCTTCGTCGATTTCCAGAACCATCACTTCTACTTCGTCGCCCAGTTGGACAACTTTGTTAGGAGCAACGTTTTTGTTCGTCCAGTCCATTTCGGAAACGTGTACCAGACCTTCGATACCCTGTTCCACTTCAACGAACGCGCCGTAGTCGGTCAGGTTCGTTACTTTACCGAACAGACGGGTGCTTTGTGGGTAACGACGGGACAGACCGGTCCAAGGATCGTCGCCCAGTTGTTTCACGCCCAGCGAAACACGGTTTTTCTCTTGATCGTATTTCAGGACTTTGGCGGTGATTTCCTGGCCAACCGTCAGTACTTCCGACGGGTGACGTACACGGCGCCATGCCAGGTCGGTGATGTGCAGCAAGCCATCGATACCGCCCAGATCCACGAACGCGCCGTAGTCGGTGATATTTTTGACGACGCCGGTCACGACCGTGCCTTCTTTCAGCGTTTCCATCAGTTTCTGACGCTCTTCGCCCATCGAAGCTTCGATGACGGCGCGGCGGGACAGAACCACGTTGTTACGCTTGCGATCCAGCTTGATCACTTTGAATTCGAGGGTTTTGCCTTCGAATGGGGTGGTGTCTTTGACAGGACGGGTATCAACCAGCGAACCCGGCAGGAATGCGCGGATGCCGTTGGTCAACACGGTCAGACCGCCTTTGACTTTACCATTGACGGTACCGACGACGATTTCGCCCGATTCCATCGCTTTTTCCAGAGCCAGCCACGAAGCCAGACGCTTGGCTTTATCGCGCGACAGGATGGTATCGCCGAAACCATTTTCCAGCGATTCGATCGCCACGGAAACGAAGTCACCAACTTTGACTTCCAGTTCGCCGTGGTCGTTCTTGAATTCTTCGACAGGGATGAATGCTTCGGATTTGAGGCCAGCGTTCACGATCACGAAATTGTGGTCGAGGCGCACGACTTCAGCGGAAATAACTTCGCCGGAGCGCATATCTTGACGCGACAACGATTCCTCGAAGAGCGCAGCAAAACTTTCCATACCGGTAGATTCGTTAGTTGTAACAGTAGACATAGGGTTCACACAGGTTATCCAGCAGAGATCGCACGACGCGACTTAAACTGGGTTAGGTTTTTGACACACCCGGACAGACCAGGAGCCGTCAACGGGCACCACATAGCACAACAACATGCTATTTTGCTGCAGCTGCATACCATTTCAACACGGCTTCAACGGCAACATCTGCCGTCATTTCCGACGTATCGAGGACATGCGCCCCTTCCGCGGGGACCAGCGGCGCAATCGCACGGTGAGTATCACGTTCGTCCCGCGCCTGCAAATCCATCAGAAGGTCTTCCATATTAGCAGAAAAACCCTTGTCTATCAATTGCTTGTAGCGCCGTTGCGCGCGCGCCTCGACGCTGGCCGTGAGGAACACCTTCAATTGGGCATGCGGAAAGATCACCGTGCCCATGTCGCGCCCGTCGGCCACCAGGCCCGGCGTCTTGCGAAAACCCAGCTGCAAGCCCACCAGGGCATGGCGCACCGCTGGCAATACAGCAATTTTCGACGCCGTATTGCCCACTTCTTCGGCACGGATCTGCTCGCTGACGTTTTCCTGCGCCAGCAAGATCTCGCCGCCCGCGAAATGGCAGGGCAAGTGCTCGGCCAGCTTGGCCAGCGCGTGCTCGTCGCGCAAGTCCGTGCCACGGCGCAGCGCACTCAAGGCCGTCAGGCGGTACAGCGCGCCCGAGTCCAGGTAATGAAAGCCCAGCTTGTCGGCCACGCGGTGCGCCACCGTGCCCTTGCCGGAAGCGGTGGGGCCGTCGATGGCGATGACTGGGATGTTGGAGGTTGACATAGTATTAAACAATCAATTAAATCAAGGTGTCTTTGGCAATCCCCGCAAACGCGGCGAAATACTCGGGGAAGGTCTTGGCCACGCATTTCGGGTCGTTGATGCGCATGGCGTTGCCGCGGCGCGCGGCGCCATCGAGCGAGGCGAGCGAGAAGCACATGGCCATGCGGTGATCGTCATACGTGTCGATGCTGGCGGTAAGAATCTGCGCCGGCGGCGTCACGCGCAGGTAGTCCGCGCCCTCTTCCACTTCGGCGCCCAGCTTGCGCAACTCCGTCGCCATGGCGGCCAGGCGGTCCGTTTCCTTCACCCGCCAGCTGGCGATATTGCGCAAGGTCGAGGTGCCGTCCGCGTAGAGGGCGGCGACGGCGATCGTCATGGCCGCGTCGGGAATATGGTTGAAATCCATGTCGATGGCTTTCAGCACGCCGTTCGAGCGGGCCTCGATCCAGTTCTCGCCCATGGTGATGGTCGCGCCCATCTGCTGCAAGGCTTCGACGAAGCGCACGTCGCCCTGGATGCTGTCGCGCCCCACGCCTTCCACGCGCACGGGACCGCCGCCGATGGCGCCCGCCGCCAGGAAATACGAGGCCGACGAAGCGTCGCCTTCCACGTGGATCGTGCCCGGGCTTTGATAGTGCTGCCCGGGCTGCACGGTGAACGACTGCCAGCCGTCATGCTCGACCGTCACGCCGAAGCGGCGCATCAGGTTCAGGGTAATTTCAATGTACGGCTTGGAGATCAGCTCGCCCGTCACATCGATGGTCACCGCATGGTCGCGCGCCATCAGCGGCGCCACCATCAAGAGGGCCGTCAAAAACTGGCTCGACACATTGCCGCGCACGGCGATGCGCTGCGCGTGGATATGGCCACGGCGAATGCGCAGCGGCGGGAAGCCCTGCTCGCCCGTGTATTCGATCTGCGTGCCGACGGTATTCAGCGCGTCGACCAGGTCGCCGATGGGGCGCTCGTGCATGCGCGACACGCCGTGCAGCGTATAGTCGCCGCCGATCACGGCCAGGGCCGCCGTCAGCGGGCGGATGGCCGTGCCGGCGTTGCCCATGAACAGGTCGGCCGCGTGATGCGGGAACACGCCGCCGCAGCCTTCCACGTGGTGCACCTGGTGGGCAGAGGCAGGGTCGCCCGTCATTTCATCCTGTGTCCATTTCACGCCCAGCGAGGTCAATGCCGTGAGCATGACGAAGGTGTCGTCGGAGGCGAGCAGGTCGATGATTTTCGTCGTGCCTCTGGCCAGCGCCGCGAGCAGCAGCACGCGGTTGGAAATGCTTTTCGAGCCGGGCAAACGCACCGTGCCTTCGGCGTGCATCACCGGCTGCAAATCGATATGGTGAGGGTAGTGCTTGGTCTGGGTCATGCTGGAATCCTTGAGTATTTATTGTGCGGGCGCGGGCGGAATTTCCGCCGTTTCAATCGCCTCGATCCATTGCTGCCGCGCGTGCTGGGCGTTCGCATACACGCCCTCGATGGCGGCGCCGTCATGCGCCGCCAGGTGGGCGCGCAAGGTCGTCAACTGCGCCAGGTAGGCGTCCAGTTCATGCAGCAGCGCCGGCTGGTTGGCCAGGCTGATGTCGCGCCACATTTCCGGCGATGAGCCGGCGATGCGCGTAAAGTCGCGAAAGCCGCTGGCCGCGTATTGGAACAGCAGGCCCGCGTGCGGCTTGTTGGCGATGTCGTCGACCAGCGCAAAGGCCAGCAGATGCGGCAGATGGCTGACGGCGGCAAACACCTTGTCGTGCTCTTCGGGGCTCAACGTGTGCAGGACGGCGCCGCAGGCGCGCCATGCGGCCGCCACCCGTCCCACGTCAGCCGCGGCATTTTCCGCCAGCGGCGTGAGCACCACTTTCTTGCCTTGATACAGATCGATGATGGCCGCGTCAGGCCCGTTCGTCTCGCGCCCCGCGATCGGGTGGCCGGGCACGAATTGCGCCACCTTGCCACCGAGCGCCGCGCGCGCGGCCGCCACCACGTCGCTTTTCGTGCTGCCCGCGTCGGTGACGATGGTAGCAGGCTGCAGATGCGGCGCGATGGACGCCAAAATAGCGCCCGTCTGCGCCACGGGCGCGGCGACCAGCACCAGGTCGGCGCCAAGCAAGGCATCAGCCATGTCGCCGCCGATTTCGTCGATGATGCCCAGCTCCAGCGCGCGCGCCAGCGAGGCCGGCGAGCGGCCCATGCCAACCACGGATTGAACCGCGCCCGCATGCTTCAGGGCGCGCGCGAACGAGCCGCCGATCAGGCCTACGCCGAAGATGACGACTTTTTTCAGTGCAGGCGTCGTCATATCGTCAGGCCAGCGCTTTCGTCAGCGCGGCGATGAAGATGGCGTTTTCCTGCGGCAGGCCGATGGAAATGCGCAGCCATTGCGGCAAGCCGTAGCTGCCGACGGGGCGCACGATCACGCCCTGCTGGAGCAGCGCCAGGTTGACTCGCGCGCCCGCTTCGTCATCGTCGCCCACCTTCACCAACACGAAATTGCCGTGCGACGGCACGAATTCCAGGCCCAGCTGCGTGAACGCTTCGATGAACTGCTGGTAGCCGGCCGCGTTGTTGCGCGCACTTTGTTCGAGGAAGTCCTTGTCGTTCAGGGCGGCAATCGCGGCCGCCTGCGCCAGCGAGTTGACATTGAACGGCTGGCGGATGCGGTTCATCAGGTCCGTCAGCACCGGCTGGGCGATGGCGAAGCCGATGCGCAGGCCGGCCAGGCCGTAAGCCTTCGACAGGGTGCGCGAGACCACCAGGTTCGGATACTGGCGCACCCATGCCGTCGATTCGTACTGCTCGTCGGCCGAGAGGAATTCGTTGTAGGCTTCATCCAGCACCACCACCACGTGCTGCGGCACTTTTTGCAGGAACGCTTCGAGCTGCGCGGCCGTCAGGAAGGTGCCGGTCGGGTTGTTCGGGTTGGCGATGAAAACCAGACGCGTATCGTCGGCAATCGCCGCCGCCATGGCGTCGAGGTCATGGCCGTAGGCTTGCGCCGGCACGACGATGTGGCGCGCACCCAGGCCTTGCGTGGCCAGCGCGTACACGGCAAACGAATACTGCGAGTACACCACGGACTGGCCATGCTCGACAAACGCGTGCGCGGCGATTTCCAGGATGTCGTTGCTGCCATTGCCCAGGGTGATCCAGTCGGCCGGCACGTCATAGCGCTTCGACAGCACGGCTTTCAAGTCGAAGCCGTTGGCGTCCGGGTAGCGGCCCAGGTCATCGATGGCGGCGATCATCGCCAGCTTGGCCGATTCCGGCATGCCGTACGGGTTTTCATTCGACGCCAGCTTGACGATGGCTGCCTCGTCGAGGCCGAATTCGCGCGCGACTTCGGCGATCGGTTTGCCGCTCTGATAAGGGGCGATGGCGCGGACGTATTCTGGACCGATATTTTTAGACATGGTGTTCTTTAAAAGTTGGTGAATGATTAGGCTGGTGTTTTTTGTTGGGTTACGCTGCGCTAACCCAAGCTACAGCTTACCGTGGTTGTTTGTTGGGTTACGCTGCGCTAACCCAACCTACAGCTTACCGTAGGTCGGATTAGCGCAGCGTAATCCGACACCACCACAGGCATCAATCGAAGTCACAGACTGACCGGATACGACCCCAGCACCTTGAAAAACGCCGCATTGCTCTGCAGTTCGGCCAGCGCCTGGGCGACGGCGGCGTCGTGCACATGGCCTTCCACATCGACATAGAAATAATACTCCCAGCTGCCCATGCGCGCCGGGCGCGACTCGAAGCGCGTCATCGACACGCCGTGTTTCGCCAGGGGCGCCAGCAATTGGTACACGGCGCCAGCCTTGTTCGGCACGGCCAGCACCAGCGAGGTCTGGTCCTTGCCCGACGGCGCCGTCTGCAAGGTGCCCACGACGGCAAAGCGCGTGCGGTTGTGCGGGTCGTCCTGGATATGGCCCTTGACCACGCCCAGCTTGTACTGCGCGCCCGCCAGCTCGCTGGCAATGGCCGCCACCGCACCGTCTTCGCCGGCCAGGCGCGCCGCCTCGGCGTTCGAGGCCACGGCGCGGCGCTCGACGTGCGGATAATTCTGGTTCAACCACACCTGGCACTGCGCCAGCGCCTGCGAATGGGCGCAGATGGCCGTGACGCCATCCATGTTGCCGCTCTTCGTCATCAGGCTGTGGTGCACGGCAATGGCGACTTCACCGCTGATGATGAGGCTAGTCTGCAGCATCATGTCCAGGGTGCGGTTGACGGCGCCTTCCGATGAATTTTCGATCGGCACGACGCCAAAGTCGGCCGTTCCCGCCTCGGCGGAGCGGAACACTTCATCGATGGACGCGCACGGCAAGCCTTCGACGGCGCTGCCGAACTGCTGATACACGGCCTGTTCGCTGAAGGTGCCGGCCGGGCCAAGGTAGGCCACGGTGACGCGCTTTTCCAGCGAGCGGCAGGACGACATGATTTCGCGGAAGATGGTCTGCACTTCGCGGTCGCCCATCGGGCCGGGATTGCGCTCGGCCACGCCGCGCAGCACTTGCGCCTCGCGCTCGGGACGGAACACGGGCGCCTGCGTCTCGGCCTTCACGTGGCCAACTTGCTGGGCGATTTGCGCGCGGCGGTTCAGCAGTTCGAGGATTTGCGCGTCGATCGCATCGATCTGTTCGCGCAGCGGTTTCAATTTATCGGTCATGGTGGTTTGTTTCGTCAGCTGTACTTCAATCATGGCCGCGCGGCCTGCGCCGGCGGCGGGCCGGCGCGGTCGTCTAGGCGACTCAGCGTCCGGCAAACTCGTTCAAATAGGTGACCAGGGCTTGCACGCCCTCGATCGGCATCGCGTTATAGATCGATGCACGCATGCCGCCGACGGACTTGTGGCCCTTCAGTTGCAGCAGGCCGCGCTGCTTGGCGCCGGCCAGGAATGCGTCGTTCAGACTTTCATCGCGCAGATAGAACGGGATGGTCATGCGCGAGCGGTATTCCGGGGCGACCCGGTTCTGGTAAAAGTCGTCCGCATCGAGCGCCGCGTACAGCAGCGCCGCTTTGTCAATATTACGCTGTTCCATGGCTGGCACGCCACCTTGGCGTTTGAGCCACTGGAAAACCAGGCCGGCGATATAGATGCCGTAGGTGGGCGGCGTGTTGTACATCGACTCATGTTCGGCCACGATGGTCCAGTCGAACGCGGACGGGCAGATCGGCAGCGCCTTGCCCAGCAAGTCTTCGCGCACGATGACCAGCGTCAGGCCGGCCGGGCCGATATTTTTCTGCGCGCCGCCGAAGATCACGCCATATTGCGACACGTCGATCACGCGCGACAAAATGTGCGAGGACATGTCGGCCACGATGGTGGTCCCTGCCGGCACGCCTGGCGCCTGCTGGAATTCCACGCCGTCGATGGTTTCATTGGTGCAGATATGCAGGTAGGCGGCGCCCGGCGTCAGCTGCCACTCGGCGACCGGCGGCACGCCAGTGAAACGGGTGGCCTTGGACGACGCGGCCACGTTGACGTTGGCGTACTTGGCCGCTTCCTGGATCGATTTGCCCGACCACGAGCCAGTATGCACGAAGTCGATGGTGGCCGGCTGCTGCGCGGCCAGGCCCACCAGGTTCATGGGGATGATGGCGTTCTCGCCCAGGCCACCGCCCTGCAGGAATAAAATCCGGTAGTTGTCAGGCACGGCCAGCAGTTCGCGCAGGTCGGCTACTGCCTGCTGGTAGATGGAGATGAATTCGGGACCACGGTGGCTCATTTCCATCACCGACATGCCGCTGCCATGCCAGTCGAGCATTTCGGCGGCCGCTTGCGCCAGCACTTCCTTGGGCAGGACGGCGGGGCCGGCGGAGAAGTTGTAGATAGGGCTTAAGGCTTGCTGGGTCACGATGCGGTCCTTGGCAAAATGGGAATCTTATTGGGGCGGCTGCGTGGCCGCCCGCATGACTTGCTCGAGCACGGCATTCACGCGCGGGATCAGCACGCGCTGGCTGATGGCCATCGATTCGGCCGACAGTTGCGGCATGGTGGCCAGCATCTTGCGGCCCAGCGGCGTCTTGTAGAAGGCCGTCAGCTGCTCGACTTCCGGCACCGTGTAAAAGCGCGCGTACAGGGGCACCATTTCGGCGCTCAACTCGTCGATCAGGGTCGGGTCGGCCAGCACCTGCGTCAGGGTGGCGATGGCGACGGGGATTTCTTCCTCGGCGCTGGCCAGCGCGCGCGCCTTGCGCTGCTCGTCCAGCTTCGGATTGCCGTTGATTTGCTGCTGCGCCGACTGGCGGATCATGGCGGGCACCGATTGCAGCATCTGGTCGAAGATGCTGCGCGTGAGCTGCGGGAACTGCATCGCATCGAGCATGCGCCGCACGGCCACTTTCATGGCGGGGCTGGGCGCGGCCTGGCGGGCAGGCGTGGCTTGCGCGCTCTGGGCCAGGGCCGGCAGGGTCGCAAGGAAGGCCAGCGAAAACGCGGCGAAGAAGGTGGCGACGATTTTTCTCATGGCATGCGGGATGGTGAATGACGGGTAAAAGGGGGGCGACCAGGAGGCGTCGGCTTACGCCCTGCGGGCTAAGCCGACCTACGGACACAATAACCGTCCGTGTCGCAACTGGTGCGCCAACAGCAATTGGGGCTCCCGAAAGAGCCCCAATCATCTTACTCCGGCTGGGCCGGATCGACAGGATCGGCTGGTTCAGCCGCTGCCGGCGCGGCTGCGGCTTCCAGGCCCGCCTCCGTCGTCAGCTCGACTTCATCGATATCCGTTTCCACCACGCGCTGCAGGCCGGACAGCTTGGTGCCGTCTTCCACTGCGATCAGGGTCACGCCCTGCGTCGCGCGGCCCATTTCGCGGATTTCCGACACGCGGGTGCGAATCAGCACGCCACCGGTGGTGATCAGCATGATTTCATCGCTGGTATCGACCAGGGTCGCGGCAACCACTTTACCGTTACGCTCGCTGGTCTGGATGGCGATCATGCCTTTCGTGCCACGGCCATGGCGCGTGTACTCGGTGATCGGTGTACGCTTGCCGTAACCGTTTTCCGTGGCCGTCAGCACCGACTGCTGCTCATTCTCGGCCACCAGCAAGGCGATCACGTGCTGGCCTTCTTCCAGGTTCATGCCGCGCACGCCGCGCGCCGTACGGCCCATCGGACGCACATCGTTTTCGTCGAAGCGCACTGCCTTGCCCGAATCGGAGAACAGCATCACGTCGTGCTGGCCGTCGGTCAGCGCCGCGCCGATCAGGAAGTCGCCGTCGTCCAGGTCGACCGCGATGATGCCGGCCTTGCGTGGATTGCTGAAGTCCTTCAGCGGCGTCTTTTTCACGGTACCGAGGCTGGTCGACATGAACACGTAATGGTCTTCCGGGAACGTGCGGTTCTCGCCCGACAGCGGCAGGATCACGGTGATCTTTTCGTTGTCCTGCAGCGGGAACATGTTGACGATCGGCTTGCCGCGCGAATTGCGCGAGCCTTGCGGCACTTCCCACACCTTCAGCCAGTACATGCGGCCACGATCCGAGAAGCACAGGATGTAGTCGTGCGTATTGGCGATGAACAGCTGGTCGATCCAGTCTTCCTCTTTGGTCGCCATGGCCTGCTTGCCGCGTCCGCCGCGCTTCTGCGCGCGGTATTCGGTGATCGGCTGGGCCTTCATGTAGCCGGTGTGCGACAGGGTCACGACCATGTCTTGCGGCGTAATCAGATCTTCCGTTTCCAGGTCGGTCGCATTGAGCTCGATCTGCGAGCGGCGCACGTCCTTGTTGCCGACGCCGTATTCATTCTTCGCCGCCGTCATTTCATCGGTGATGATGATGGTGACGCGTTCCGGCTTGGCCAGGATGTCGAGCAAGTCGGCGATGTGCGCCATGACTTCCTTGTATTCGTTGACGATCTTGTCCTGCTCCAGGCCGGTCAGGCGTTGCAGGCGCATCTGCAAAATTTCCTGCGCCTGGTCGTCCGACAGCTTGTACAGGCCATCGCCCTGCATGCCGTAGTGCTTCGGCAGGTTTTCCGGACGGTAGGCATCCACGCCGCCGGGCGTCGTGCCGTCGCCCGTACGGGCCAGCATTTCGCGCACGACGGACGAATCCCAGGCCTTGGCCATCAGCTCGACCTTGGCGATCGGCGGCGTCGGCGCGGCCTTGATGATGGCGATGAAGTCATCGATGTTGGCCAGCGCGACAGCCAGGCCTTCGAGCACGTGACCCCGTTCGCGCGCCTTGCGCAGTTCGAACACGGTACGGCGCGTGACCACTTCGCGGCGGTGCGACAGGAAGCATTGCAGCATCTGCTTGAGGTTCAGCAGCTTCGGCTGGCCATCGACCAGGGCCACCATGTTCATGCCGAAGGTGTCTTGCAACTGGGTCTGCTTGTACAGGTTGTTCAGCACCACTTCCGGCACTTCGCCCCGTTTCAGCTCGATCACCACGCGCATGCCCGACTTGTCGGATTCGTCGCGGATGTCGGAAATGCCGTCGAGCTTTTTGTCGCGCACGTTTTCGGCGATGCGTTCCAGCAAGGATTTCTTGTTGACCTGGAATGGCAGCTCGTCGACGATGATGGCGATGCGGCCGCCATCCTTGCCGTATTCTTCGAAGTGGGTCTTGGCGCGCATCACCACGCGGCCGCGGCCCGTACGGTAGCCGTCGCGCACGCCCGACACGCCATAGATGATGCCGGCGGTAGGGAAATCGGGGGCGGGAATGATCTCGATCAATTCATCGATCGTGCATTCCGGGTTGCGCAGCACATACAGCGCGCCGTCGATGACTTCGGTGATGTTGTGTGGCGGAATGTTCGTCGCCATGCCGACGGCGATACCGGACGAGCCATTGATCAGCAGGTTCGGGATACGCGTCGGCAAGACCGTCGGTTCCTTTTCCTTGCCGTCGTAGTTGGGCTGGAAGTCGACGGTATCCTTGTCGATATCGGCCAGCAGTTCGCCGGCGATCTTGTCCAGGCGGCACTCGGTGTAACGCATCGCCGCGGCGCCATCGCCGTCGACGGAACCGAAGTTACCCTGGCCATCGACGAGCATGTAGCGCAGCGAAAAATCTTGCGCCATGCGCACCAGTGTGTCGTAGATCGAGGCATCGCCGTGGGGATGGTATTTACCCATGGTTTCGCCGACCACGCGGGCGCACTTGACGTAAGGGCGGTTCCACACGTTATTCATTTCATGCATCGCGAACAAGACGCGGCGGTGCACTGGCTTCAAGCCATCACGCGCATCGGGCAAGGCGCGACCGACGATCACGCTCATGGCGTAATCGAGGTAGCTCTTGCGCATCTCTTCTTCGAGGGAAATAGGAATTGTTTCTTTTGCGAATTGATCCATTGGCGGTTCGACTGATCTCAGGCTGTGGTTAACTT